>ENA-UERG01002208-UERG01002208.1-human-gut-metagenome-genome-assembly--contig:-NODE-2208-length-14324-cov-5.946515_pt1 | contig 14324 bp, 10 predicted proteins | sample MGYA00242954_ERZ507954 | MGnify/ENA primary metagenome ERZ507954 (study PRJEB26167, sample SAMN06115478) | human gut metagenome | host: Homo sapiens | place: China:Sichuan | collected 2015-01-21... | reverse complement strand
CCCATGTGTCGTTCCGCATCGGGTGAATGTTACTTGTTAACGGCACTCGTGCAAGGTATACCCGCGAAACGTATCCCCCCCACAAAAAGAGTGCGATAGCCGCACCCTGCAACAAATCCGCACCTCCCAAACCGACAAAAAAACTTCCCCCACGTCCCCGCCACTCTCTGAAAGCGAAACAACTTTTCGCTTCGTAAGTGGCGGGACATGGGGGAAGTTCTCTGGAGTAAGGGAGGTTTGGAGGGAGAGAGGGTTCTCTTTCAAGAGAACCCTCTCTCCCTCCAAGGTCTTTCCTTATTCCCAAGGTCTTTCCTTATTCCCCAAACACCACACCCGTCTCAAAAGCCCCGACGGGGACGGCGGCGGTGAATTGGCGGATCAAGCCTGCCTGAACCAACTCTTCGGTGGTCTGCTCCGCAATCGTGTAGTCAACCGTCTCGTAATCCTTCACAGGCGGCAGAGCATTTTGCTCGGCGCAGAGCTTTTCAATCAGCTCCAACGCGTGCTTCAGCTTCCGCTCTCCCTTGATCTTCAGGAGAACCGGCGTTGCCGCATACTTTTTCTTGCTCGATACATCGGTAAAGAAGTACTTCGTCCCCTCCAGAGTAGCAGGATCAAGCGCCAGATAAACATAAAGTGTGCTCGACTTCGCGTTTACCTTTGCCAATTTCACGCGGCCGCGGTTGAAGGACTCGTAGCCCCAGCTGACACGCCCCTTGACGCCCTTGTAGGACAGGAACGCATTCTTGATAACCGAATAGTACTCCTGCACATTCCCGCGCGACTGGCTGAGTCTGGACAGGAAGCTGCGGCGGTAACGGCTGACCAAACGGACAAGTCCCTGCCGCTCCTGCTCCTGCATCTCGGCGTAGCGCTCCGGTTCTGCCATCACATCGATGAATTCCAGCCCCTCGGTGTCGATTCCCGCAAGCGAATCGTCCTCGTTCTCGTCGTCCTCGCTGTCCTCGTCGGACTCGTTCTCCTCGTTCTCAACCTCCGCTACCGGCTCTTCAACCGTTGCAAACGTCTCCACGGCGGGCTCTTCGGTAACCGGCGCTTCCTCGGATTCCTCTTCGACAGGCTCTTCCTCGGGAATCGGCTCTTCTTCCGTCTCCGGCTCTTCCAACAGACGGTCGATGGCGTCCGCAAGTTCCTCGATGGCGTTCAAACGGAAGCCCAGATTCAGCACCCGCAGGTTTCCGAGCAACAGGTGCTCCGCAACCGAGCCGAAGGTCGGCGTTGCCGCAGTCTGTACAGCCTCCTGCGCCTTCTCCGCCAACCGGTTGGTAATCAATCGGTGTGCGGCGGCTTGGAGAACCACTTTTCCCGTTGCGGAGCAGACGTCCTGCACGGCTTCCTCTTTTCCCTCGGTCTTTTCCTGCACCGAGCGAACCGCATCTTTCAGTTTTTTCAATGTGTTCTCCGAGAATCCCATCATACACACCCATCCTTTAAGATATTCAATATAATTGTACACTGAATCAGTCGATTTGTCAATAGGTAAAACGAAAAAAGCCGGTTTTTTCATTTTTTTCAGTCCTTCAGAACGCGAAAACAGCGACGATTCCGCATACAGCAGGGGGCTTCTTTTTCAAGAAGCCCCCAAGGGTTCGGGCAAAGCCCGCGGTTTATTGTTTGCCGTCGTCGGATTCAAAGGTATCCGCAGAGGAATCGTCCTCGAAATTCTCGTCGTACCAATCCTCTTCCTGCAATCCCTCGGCAGAGTTGTCGCTCTCAAACGACGGTGCGTCATCGTCGCGGAATACCGACACCTGCGGACGGTAAGCAAACGCGTCCGCCGTCGGCTCGGTTTCGGAAGGCTTTTCTTCCGCCCCGGCTTGTGCGGTCTGCGCATATCTGTCAGCGCCGCCGTCGTTGTTGCCGTCGTTTTTCTCTGCCGTCCCGTGCGCATGCCCCTTCTTCGCAATCGCGGCGGTGCGGAAAATCAGCACAACAAGCACGATCTGCAAAACCAAAGCCACTACGCCGAGCAACAGCGCCACAAGCGCCGATTTTTCGGGCAGGAATCGCGCGGTCAGCGCAAGTACGGGAAGCGGAGCCAAGCCGTACACCGTCTTGCCGTCGCGCACATACTTCACACGATCCGCATACTTCGCATGCCGACGAAGCAGAATGAACAGCGCGATCGCCTGAAACAGGATCACAGTTCCGAGCGTCACGAACAGCCATGTCAGATCAATCCGAACAGGGATTTTTGCAATCTCCGTGCCGAACGCTTCAACCGCAGTGTCCACGCCGCTTCTGGAGGCGGCGTCGCAGATGTCCGCAACCGCGGTAGCGCGGAGCGATTCCAACGTCTCCTTGCCTGCGTCGTTGTAAAGGCTGCCGTTCCGCAATTCCTCGCTTCTCGCCTCAATCCCGGCGATCTGCTGATCCTTGTAGCGCGCGAGCGGAAGCCGCTCGTCGCATTCCGCAATCAAAGCCTCCATCTTATTCTGGTATTCGGGACCCGTTGGCAGAGCCTCCATCTTTGCAATGTAGCTCTGTATCAGATCCTTTACGTTCTGACCGTCATCCTTCCGGATGCGCCCGCGCAACTCTTCGATTTTTCCCTTGAGATAGTTTTCGTTCAGCGTTGTGAGCGGGACGGAATACTCCTCTCCGTGCGGCGTGTTTTCGGTCGCCTTCACGCGGATGAAGAAGGTGTATTTCGTTCCGGCGTTCAGGTTGGTCAGATCGCACGCGTCCTGCCAGATCAGATCCTCAGTGTCAAACCGACGGAAGGCAAATTCGTACACGACCTCGTCCGCGTCGGTCAGTTCAAACGACATGGAGGTTTCTCCGACCGTCGGCGCTTTCACCTTGCCGCCCTCTTCCGTTGCAGTCGGCGCGGCGGGTCTGGCAGCCAGCCGGAAGCTGACCCATTCGCTGTGCGAAGTCGAAATTCCGTCACCCAGGCGGCGAACCTTGATTTCTTTTCCGAACAGCTGTCCGAGCGAAACCTTCTCTCCGCCCGAAAACGGGATCGTTCCGTTGTCAAAGCTCAGTTCAAAACTGCCGCTTCCGTCCGCGGTCAGCGTTTCCTGCGTGTAATCCACGCGGAATTCGGGCGCTTCGCAGATCGGCAGGGCAAGCCCCGTCAGCGTTTGGTTCTCCACGGGAATGGTATAGGTGAATTCCGCCTTTGCGGTATGTGCCACCGCATTTCCGTTCCATGAAACCAGTTTGTAACCCGTTTTCGTTTCAATCGTGACGGTAATCTCTGTGCCGTAGGCAAACGCGAGCGGCGTGCCGTCGTAAACATAGGTGTTGTTGCCCTGACGAACCGTCACCGTTGCGTGCGCGATCAGATCGGCGGAGAATCCCACGCGGATGCTCTGCGGAGTCCAGAAAGCATAGAGCGTTTCGGAATCGGACGGCTTGTCCCATCTGACCGCTTTCTCGTTTTCCGCAAACGGTTTTCCGTCCGCGCCGATATACTGCTTTCCCGCGCCGTTCGGCTTGTCAAAATACCCTCGGAAATCGTAGCCTGCCATGGTCGGAAGGTCCGCCGGGTTCAGATCGGCAAACGGTCGGTTGAAGTCAACCGTCAGGCTGTCCCGCCCTCCGATTGCGGCGGTATCGCCGCGCTTGTTGTCCAGACGAACCGTATAATTCTTCGGAGTGAACCAACGGTAAAAAATGTTGTCGTTTTCCGAAACCTTAACCTGTCTGCCCTCCGTTGCGCTGCTGTACGTATAGCCTTCGCGTTCGGGCAGATCAACGGGAAGCTCCATGCTTCCGTCCACCTTCACCATCTCGTTGTAAGACCACGGGAAGGTTGTGCGGCTGCCGATCAGCTCGTCCGTTCCCACCTCGATGTCAATCACGGTTACCGTATACTTCTTGGGAACGAACACAGCGGTCAGCTTGATACCGTTCGGATAATCCACGCTCGTCGGCAAAATGTTGTCGGGAAGTTCGATGGTATCGTTCAGAATCCATTTCCGGAATTCATAGGTGTCGATCTGCGGCGTGGGGAGCACGACCCGATCGCCGTAGCGGAAGGTTTGCCCGACCTGAATTTCCTCGCCGTTATCCGTACCGTAGGAGACCCCCTTCGGCTCTGTTGTCAGCTCGGCGATGGTATAGGTCTTGCGCTCGAAATACGCCACATAGGTGACGTTTTTCGTAACCGGCTCACACTCCAGATCGTTGTTGTTGAAGGTGGTAAAAGACTTGTTGTCCTCAAGTCGGACAAATTTCACCAGTTTATATCCGGTGATGGTAGAATCATTTTCCATGCGCAGATTCGCCCATTCACAAGATTGCCATAAAGTATGGTTCATATCGATCATAATAAAAGCTTTATCCGATTGAGGATAGGTGAAGCGAAACATACCACTCCGCTCTGCATCTGCTTGTTCGGATTCTTTTCGCTGTACCAATAAACCGTTCCGTTCTTGTTGCCGTTCTCATCCGGGTTCACATCAACCGTGACGACGTGAATTTTGGAGTCGTCCGTTTCGTCCGCCGCCAGAGCCGTCATCATCACCGTCGCGGTCAGGATCGCCGCAAGGAGAAGCAGGACTGCCGCAAGTCCGATTCTGTATGTTGTTCCGTTTCGTCCCTGCATGACTTACCCCTCCCTTACCTTCAGAATTTCGCCGCCCGCGTCGTTGATCGCGATAATGGCTTCACGTGAAAAGTTCTGCGCTTCAACGGTCAGCGGAATGTGCAGCTCTCCCGAGGTGTGAACCTTGAGCGTCCGCGCGCTGTCCATCACAATTCCGCGCTCCTTGAGCGACTCCAGATTGACCACCTCGTTCGGGTCATAGAACGCCTCAATGCGGTTCAGGTCGATCAGCGCCACCGTGGGATCGATCTGCACTGCGCTCATGCGCTCTGCCGTCTCGTCCGCATATTGCCCGTCATCGGCGTACTGCTCCGCATACTGCCCGTCATCCGCATACTGTTCGTCATACTGTCCGTCATCCGCGTATTGACCGTCGTCTGCATACTGTTCCTCGTACTGACCGTCATCGGTATACTGACCGTCATCCGCATACTGTTCGTCATACTGTCCGTCGTTATACTGTCCGTCGTCTGCATATTGTTCCGCATACTGACCGTCATCGGTATACTGACCGTCATCCGCATACTGTTCATCATACTGTCCGTCGTCATACTGTCCGTCATCCGCATATTGACCGTCGTCTGCGTATTGTTCCGCATACTGACCGTCATCGGAATATTGTTCCTCATATGCGCCGTCATCCGATTCCGACTCCGCCATTGCGGGCAGTGCTTCCGCCCCGGTTGTCTCGTCATAAGGCTCGTCCGCCTCGGATTCTTCCCCGTCGGGTTCTTCGGTCGCTTCGGTCTCTTCGGCTTCTTCGGGCAACGGCTCTTCGGGGAGTTCGTCCTGTTCCGCAACGGGTTCTGTGACTTCCTCTCCGTCCCCGGTATCGTTGCGGAAATCCGCTTCGATTCCTTCGGGAATGCCCCAATCCAGATCATCCTCGCGGGTGCTGTTGTCGAATTCGTCCACAAGCCCCGTGTTGCTTTCGGTTTCCGCCGTTTCTCCGGTTTCCCCTTCCCCTGTTTCCGTTTCGTCCTCGGGATATCCGATGTCCTCGGTATCCTCGGTATCCTCGGCTTCGGTAAATTCCTCCGTGTCCGTCGGCTCGGCAGTCTCCTGCTCAACAGGTTCGGTCGATTCGGTCGGTTCTTCCGCAGCCGTTTCGGTCGGCTCTTCCTCAAGATATTCGGTATAGGTCACGGGCGGCATTGCAACCGCAGCGTTCATGCCGTCGCCGAACACCTGCTCGGTGTAGCGGATCTGCGTGGTGCGGACGGTCTCTTTGGTCACGGTCTGCGTAACCTGCGGCGCAGGCGCAGATTCGGTCTCCGCCCCGGACGTTCCGTCAGCTTCCTCCGGCTCGGGAGTCGGTTCAGGCTCCGGTTCGGGTTCAGGCTCGGGAGTCGGTTCGGGTTTCGGCGCGTCGTTGTCCAGTTCCCAGAACACATTCGCGCTCGGCGGGACAACGCTTTCGTCCACATCGGGCGTCTGCGACACGTGATCCTCCGCCAGTTCAAACGACGTGGCAGGCTTTTCCTCGCGGATATACTCGCGGATTACGCCGCGCCGCACCAGTTCTTCGGTTTCCTCAAACGGGTAGGCTTCCTCGTAGTCGATCTTTTCGATATCGATCGGGGACAGTCCCTGTTCCTCGGACACGCGCTGAACCAGTTCCAGTGCCCAACCGAACTTCCGATCGGAACGCACCTTATATTTGAACGGCGTATCGGCATACCGTTTCTGGTGTCCTACATCCCGCCCGTGATAAATGCTGTCCTCCAGACTTGCGGGATCAAGCGCCAGATACAGCTCCAGACTGTTGCTGCGGATGTTGATTTTTGCAATGGGATTCTTCCCGTTCGTAAAGCTGTCCGCATTCCAGCTGACGCGCGATTTCGTTCCCTTGTAGGAAAGAAGCGCATTCTTGAGTTCGCTGTAGTAATGCTTGACGTTCGGGCGCGACTGGATCAGTCTGCCCTCAAAGCTCTTGCGATAGTGTGCAACGATATAGCAACCCGTTTCCTCGTTGTAGCCGATGATCCGCTCGTTTCCGCTGAAACGGTCGGAATCGTCCGCGTCGTCCACAAAGTCCTCGTCGTCCTCGCGGTCGTTCTTCGCCGCTTCCTCGGGGCTTTCGTCCTCGTCATCCTCCGCCGCGTCTGTGGGAACTGCCGCACTGACGGGTACGCTTCCGTCCCCGGGCTGTTCCGTCTCCGCCTGCTTTGCTTCGGCTTCCGCCTTCTCCGCCGCCTCGTCGGCGCGCTTCTGACCGATCAGCGCTTCCACCAAGGTGCGGAGCAGCTTTTCGGACTCCGACTGACCCGCAGGTGCCGCAGACGCCTGCGGTGCGGGCGCGGTGGTCTGGGTCTCGCGAACCGTTTCGGTGACGGTTTTCTCCATGTGTACGAATCTGCCGCGCGGCGCGTTCGACGAACCGCTCTGTGCGTTCGCGGTTGTCATGCCGCCCGCCGTCGGTTCTGTCTCTGCGGTATGCTCTTCCGCATCCGAACCGATCCATGTCTCGCGCTCCTCCGTGGCGGCGGACTCGGCGCGTTCCGCTTCCGCGCGCTGTCTTTCCTCTTCGCGCAAACGCTTCTCGGCTTCCATCTGCCGTCTTGCTTCTTCAGCCCCCTCGGCGCGCAGTCTTTCACGCGTCTCGGCTTCCGCGGCAAGGTCTGCGGCGGCACGCTCCGCCGCCTCGCGGTCAAGGCGCGCCTGTTCCTCCCGCTCGAGGCGGAGGCGCTCCTCCTCTTCGCTCCGCAGATCCGCCGACACAAAGTCGTAACCGACCGCGCGCGCAATGACAATCAGCAGGGTCAGTGCCGCCGCGCCGACAACCGTCAGAATCAGCAGAACCCGCAGAACCGTCTCCGCCGAAAGCGCGCCGAAAAGAGCCTCCCCCGCAAACAGGAGCGCATAGGCGCGGTGGTCGTCATCTCCCCCGTTGTTCCGCCTTTTCGCCTGTACCATCCGCCGGATCAGTATCCCGATCGCAACCGCTTCAAGGGCGAAAATCAGTGCCGCAATCGCAATGGCAAGATAGATCCATCCCTTCCCGTCGCCGAGCAGTCCGGCAAACCACATCCCAACCGTTAAACTCCGCAAATCCGAATCCTCCGTTCCAAGTTTTTCGGGCAGACACAGCCTGTCCGACCCAAAGACACCCGTCTCATTCTATCATACTATATATTGTATCACAACCGAAAGAAGGAATCAAGAGCCTTGCGAAAAAATTTGTGTTTTTTCTTGTCTTTTTCTCGCCCCGGGTCGCGCCTTTCCGACCTTCCGCCCCCCGCCCCGACAAAGAAGCCCCAAAACCGACGGCTTCCCGTCCGAAAATCAAAAAGCGGAGCAGATCCCGTTCCCGCAACGCATACCGGGTACTCCGATATGCGCTGTGAACGGAATCCGCCCCGACAAAGCGCGGTAAGATCCGCTTACATTCCTCTGTACACCGCCATCAGGCGGTCGGTCATGCGTTCGGCAGTGAAAAGGCGGCGGTAACGCAAAACGGCGGCGCGGCGCATGGAGGCCTCCAATTTCCCGTCCCCCGCCACCCGACAGATCGCGTCGGCAAGCGCGTTGACATTACCCTCGGGAAACACGATTCCCGCAAGGCTTTCTCCGATCATTTCGCGGTTTCCGCCATAGTCGCTGACCAGTTCGGGAACGCCCGCGCTCATTGCCTCGGAAACGGCAAGACAGGAGGTCTCTGTTCCCCGCGAGGCATTGACGTGCAGCCGCATCAGGCGGTAAAGCGGCGCAACGTCCGGAACGAACCCCGTAAAGCGCACCGCTTCGGAGAGTCCTGACTGCGCGGTCATGCGTTCCAGCTCCGCGCGGCGGCTTCCGTCCCCGATGACGAGAAACCGGAAGCGGCGGTTCGGCATCCGCCCGACAGCCTGCTTCGCGGCGCGCAAAAATACGTCATGCCCCTTGCACGACTCCAGACGCGCGCAGATGCCCACGCAAAAGTCGTCCCCGTCAAGCGACAGCTTTTCCCGCCACGCGTTCAGTTCCTCCGCGCCGACCTCGCGCACGGGGTCCGAGCCGTTGAGAATCACCGTGATCGCCCCCGACGGCACGCCCATCGCAATCAGATCCCGTGCGGCTGCCGCCGCGGTTGCAACGGCGCGGTCGGTCAGCAGACGGTTTGCAAGTTTTGCCGCAGTCGGTGTTGCGTTCGCCGCGGCGGGATACGCGCAGTGGCGGGTAAAAATCACGCGCCTGCCCGTCAGCTTTCCCGCCACTCTGGCGGCTACGGCAGCATTGGTGTGCACAATGTCCGGGTGTTCCTCCCGGATCACGCGCGCCAGTTCGCACACCGCGCGCAAAGACAGTTCCTCACAGGGATTCTCAAGCTCGCGAATCCGGATATGTGCGGCAAGCAGACGTTCCCGCAGACGACTCCGGAACGGCAACGCGACGGTAACGGCAAATTCGCGGCGGTTCAGATGGCGCAGAATATTCAGAAGCTGAATCCCCGCGCCGCCGATATTGCGGTCGGAGATGACATATAGGATCTTCATCATTCCTTGTTTCCTCCATAGAAAAAAGACCTGTTCCGCATTAGTATGAACAGGTCTTTCGGATTCCATTCCAGAAGGCGCCGAGGTCGCCGAGCGGATCGTAACCGAGGCGGATCATCGCAACATTCCGCAGCACTCCGTAAACAAGCAACAGCACTGCGGCGGCAATCCACTCCCATGCAAGGAAGCGGAACAGCACGGTTCTGCCGCGCAACAGCCGCACCCACGCCACGATGTAATGCGCCAACGCCACAACCGCCAGAAGCACCACATACGCGTTTGCGTGAAACGCCGCCGCAAAATTCAGTCGCAGGAGCGCCTCCACGGCGCGCGTTCCGCCGCAGAGCGGACAATAGAGAAACAGCCAATCGTGCAGAACACAGCCGGTCATGCGCTTCGGCAGAAGCCCGATCAGATACCGATAGAGCGGAAACAGCGCTGCGCAGGTAAGCGGAATGAGATGAAACAGCGCAAACCGCTTTGCCGTTTTGCGGTCGATTCGTTTTTTCATTCCGCTCGCCCCCCTTTTTTCGGTTTTCTCGGTTTTCTTTATTATAACACAAAGCGGTCTGCCTGAAAAGATTTTTGAGGTAAATTTTTCGGAAACGATTGTTTTTTTTCGCGGGATGTGCTATAATGGTAGCAGTCTGAACGAAAAGGAGTAATTTCCATGGATAATCAATTCAATTTTGACGGTTCTCCGATGCCTCCCAAACCCGAAAAGAAAAAGGGAGACGGCTTTGCAACCGCTTCGTTGGTGCTCGGCATTGTCGCGTTGGTGCTGTCTTGCCCCTGCTGTTGCTGTCTCTACCCCGTTGCGGGGATCTGCGCCATTCTTGCCATTGTGTTCTCGGTGATTTCCCTGCAGAAAAGCGGGAAGAACGGAAAAGCCATCGCCGGTCTGGTGCTCGGCATTGTCGCGCTTCTGATTGTCATCATTGTCATCATTGCCGTGATGACCTCCTCTTCCGATACGCCCGGTGCTCCCGATCTCTCCACCGACCAAAAGGTCATCGACTGGATGTATCGTTGGATGGAAAAGACTGTTGGCAAGGAATTTGCCGACGAGTGGTATCAGGAAATGATGAAGGCACTGCAAGACAGCAGCAAGGACCCCTTCGACACGGGCGCGCTGGAATAACGAAAAGCAAAAGGAAAGAAGGCTTCCGAAAAGAAGCCTTCTTTCCTTTTTATCGTTTACCGCTTTCACCGTTTCCTCTTTTTCTCGTACTCACAGCACTCAAAGGGACAATCGCAGTCCGCGCCGTCACAGCACTCCCCCTCGGACACCACAAACAGTGCAACGAAGAACAGCAGGGTTGCGTAAAGCATGGAAACAACCGACAAAAGGAAGCGCGCCTCCGCGCCGTCGGCGGTCATCTCCCAAAACAAAACCGAGCAAAGCGCGCAGGACAGCAGATTCAGAAGCAACAATCCGAAAAAAATCTCCCTCAGACACGCAAGCAGAATAATGGCAAGTACCACCGAGGCGAGCGGCAACAGAACCGCAAGCACCCGCGACGCCCGCGCCGTCGGTCGGATTGAAACCGCGAGCGCATAGAACACCGCCGCGCCGAACGCAAGTCCTGCCGCAAAGAACGCAACGCGAAGGCTCTGCAGAAACCCGGACGGCACCATGGAGAGCTTCAGATACAGCGCCGCCGCACAGCCGCCTTTTGCCGCGCCGAGACAGCAGACGGAAAACAGCCACGGAAATTGCTTCTCTTCCCATTTCGCACGAAAAAGGAAGGTCAGCCCGATTCCAACCGCCGTCATTCCCCCGCCAAAGATCAGCGCGGCGGGAATATGTCCCGCGTGTCCGCCGAAAAGCGCAAAGCAGAACGCAAACGGCACAAGATTTGCCGCAATTGCCGCCCAATAAAGCGGAAGCTTTTCACGCGCGGCAATTGCCTTCTCCCGATCGATTTTTTCCATGCCATCCTCCGGATTTCGATTCTTCATGTCTATTATAGCGTATTCCGCGCCGGCTGTCAAGAGCCGTTCCGGATAAAATCGGCATCTCCTCTTGATTTTTCCGCGCGAATATGTTAAAATGGTACTGTACCCAAAATTTTATCAGACAAAGGATAAGCCTATGCCGATACTTTACAACGAACAAACAAAAACCTTCCGTCTGGACGCAAAAGATTCGAGCTATGCGTTCCGCATCACCGAACTCGGTTACCTCGTACATCTCTACTACGGCGCACACATCAGTGACAGCGATCTGCAGAAGCTTGCCGCCATCACGCACCACTCCTCCTTCCATGCACACCCTGAGACTCCCGTTTCGGATTTCTTCAGCCTTGACCTCTCTCCGATGGAGTACCCCTGCTTTGGTCGCGCCGACTGCCGCGGGACTGCGCTTGCCGTCCGCCGCGCCGACACGGGCACATTGGATACCGACATCACCTATGTTTCCCATCGTATTTACGCAGGAAAACCCGCGCTCGCGGGTCAGCCCGCCACCTACGCAACCGGGGAGGAAGCCGACACGCTGGAAATTCTCTGCCGCGACAAGGTGAGCGGCGCGGAAGTCACGCTGTTCTATACGGTGTTCCGCGACCTCGCCGCCATCGCGCGCCGCGCCGCGATCCGGAACGCCTCGGCACAGCCGATGGAGCTGGAGCGGGCGCTCAGCCTTTGCGTGGACTTTGACGACATCCGCGATACCGACGTCGTTCACCTTTACGGCGACTGGGCAAGGGAACGGCAGTTTGAACGCGTTCCCATGATGCACGGCACGCAGTCGGTCGGAAGTCTGCGCGGCGCGTCCTCGCACACCCACAACCCCTTCCTCGCGCTTTGCGAGCAGACCGCAACCGAAGAAAGCGGCACGGTCTGCGGGTTCAGCCTGATCTACACGGGCAACTTTCTCGCTTCGGCGGAAATGGACACCGACGGCGGCGGGCGCGTTCTCATGGGCATTCATCCCGAAGGCTTCCGCTGGCATCTTGCTCCGGGCGAAGTCTTTGAAACGCCCGAGGCAGTCTCGGTGCTCTCTTCCCACGGCTTCGGTGACATGAGCCGCACCTACCACAGGCTGTACGCCAACCATCTGGTGCGCGGCAAGTGGAAAACCGAGCGCCGCCCGATTCTGGTCAACAACTGGGAAGCGACCTACTTCAACTTTGACGAAAAGAAGATTTACGCCCTCGCGGAGGAAGCTTCGGGGTTGGGCATTGAAATGTTGGTTCTGGACGACGGTTGGTTCGGCAAGCGCAACAGCGACAACTGCGCGCTTGGCGACTGGTACGTCAACGAGGACAAGCTGAAGGGCGGACTTGCCGCTCTGGTAAAGCGGATTCACGGACTGGGAATGAAGTTCGGTCTTTGGTTCGAACCGGAAATGATTTCTCCTGACAGCGATCTCTACCGCGCGCACCCCGATTGGGCATTGCACAGCGAAGGACGTCCGCTGTCGGTCGGGCGCAGGCAGTATGTCCTCGACATGACCCGTCCGGAGGTGCTGGAATACCTTTACGGACGCATCAGCTCGATCATTGACGAATGCGGCATCGATTACATCAAGTGGGATTTCAACCGCAATCTGACCGAGGTCGGCAGCGTAAGCGTCGGAAAGGACCGTCAGGGCGAGGTCTACCATCGCTACTGTCTCGGACTGTACGAGTTGCTGGAGCGCCTGCACACCGCCTACCCCGATCTGCTTCTGGAGGGTTGTTCGGGCGGCGGCGGACGGTTTGACCCCGCATGGCTCTACTACGCGCCCCAGATCTGGACAAGCGACGACACCGACGCAATTGAGCGGCTGGACATTCAGTACGGCACCTCGATGGTTTACCCGCCGTCGTCGATGAGCGCGCACGTCTCCGCCTGCCCGAATCATCAGCTGAAGCGCACCACGCCCTTTACCACGCGCGGAAACGTTGCGTTGGGCGGCTCTTTCGGCTACGAATTGGATCTTTTGTCGCTCGGAGACGAGGAAAAGGCGCTGATCCGCCGGCAGTGTGCGGACTATCACAAGTACTACGATCTGACCCACTACGGCGACTACTACCGCCTGATCTCCCCGTGGAAGAACCGCACGGAATGCGCGTGGTGCTTTGTCTCCCCCGACCGCTCCGAGGCGCTTCTGACCCATGTGACCATCCGCGGAACGATTGAGTCGAGGCGGCGCGTGAAACTGCAGGGGCTTGATCCCGAAAAGGTATACCGCGTGGAGGAAACGGGCGAGGAATACCACGGCGACACGCTGATGAATTACGGTTACCGGATTTCCGATCTCCATGTAGATTTCAACTCCACCCGTCTGCACTTCGTTGCAATCTGAGCGAGTACGCCGGGATCTGCCGCATATGGCAGATCCCGGCGCTTTTTCCGCAAAGCGGCAATCAAAGTGTTGCGATCACAACATAATTTGTCGCCGGAATTCGGTATAATGGAGTCATAAACCACGAAACGGAGGATTTCACATGGTTCGGAGAATCATTCACATTGACGAAGAAAAATGCAACGGTTGCGGCGCTTGCGCGGCGGCTTGCCACGAGGGCGCAATCGGTATGGTGAACGGTAAGGCGCGTTTGATGCGCGACGACTACTGCGACGGTCTGGGCGACTGTCTGCCCGCCTGCCCGACGGGTGCGATCACCTTCACCGAACGCGAAGCGGCGGCATACAACGAGGCGGCGGTTCTTGCGGCGAAGGCAGCAAAGGCGGCGCACACCCCCGAGGCGCATACAGCGCACGCATCTCATGCGGGCGGCTGTCCGGGTCATCAGCTTCGCCGTTTCAAGCGTGAGGAGGACTCCGGCGCATCCGCTCCGGCTTCCGCCGCGGGACGTCCCGTATCGCGGTTGGGGCAATGGCCCTGTCAGATCCGTCTTGTTCCCGTGAATGCGCCGTACTTTGACGGGGCGAAGCTTTTGATTGCGGCGGACTGCACGGCGTACGCTTACGCGGGTTTACACGAGGAATTCATGCGCGGCAAGATCACGCTGATCGGTTGCCCGAAGTTGGATGACACGGACTACACGGAGAAGCTGACGGCGATTCTCTCGGAAAACGACATCCGCTCGCTGACCGTCGTTCGGATGGAAGTTCCCTGTTGCGGCGGCTTGGAGCAGGCGGCAAAGTCGGCTCTCCGCGCCAGCGGAAAGTTCATCCCGTGGCAGGTCGTAACGGTTTCCATTGACGGGAAGATACTGGAGGGGTGAGAAGAATACCTTGGAGGGGTGAGGAAGACCTTGGAGGCGCAGGAGACCCTCTTTCGGAGAGGGTCTCCTACCCTCCAAACCTCCCTGACCTCCCGAGAA
>ENA-UERG01002201-UERG01002201.1-human-gut-metagenome-genome-assembly--contig:-NODE-2201-length-14354-cov-4.102613_pt1 | contig 14354 bp, 5 predicted proteins | sample MGYA00242954_ERZ507954 | MGnify/ENA primary metagenome ERZ507954 (study PRJEB26167, sample SAMN06115478) | human gut metagenome | host: Homo sapiens | place: China:Sichuan | collected 2015-01-21... | reverse complement strand
TATATATAATGAAGAACGTACTACCGTATCTCAAAATGCCAATCACTCTTTGGGTATGACATGGACCAATACGGCTTCTTATGACTGGACTATGGGAGAACATTCGTTCAACGCCTTGCTGGGTATGGAAGCCTATCGTTACGAGGGCACTTATATCGAAGCTAAAAATGGTATGTTGAAAGAAGGTTTTGATGATTGGGAGCATGCTTTTGTGGGCAACGGAACGGCCTCCGATTCGACCAACGGCTTGGGTGCCAGTGGCAATCCGCATACCGAGAGCCGCAAGGTGTCCTATTTCGGCCGATTGGGTTGGAACTGGAAAGAAACTTATATGGTCAATGCTACTTTGCGTGCAGACGGTTCGAGCAACTTTGCCAAAGGCAACCGTTTTGGTTACTTCCCTTCGGTATCGGCAGGATGGACCATTACTAACGAAAAATTCATGGAAAGTACGCAAAACTGGCTCGACTTCCTGAAAATACGTGCCAGCTGGGGACAAGTGGGTAATGCCAACATTGACGCATTCCAATATCTGGCTCCTATCAAGAGTACCAATACACACTATCTTTTCGGCAGCGGTTACGGCGACTCGGATGCTGCGGCACAGCTCGGAACCAACTGGGGAGCTTACCCTAGTCGTCTGGCTAATGCTGACATCAAGTGGGAGACTTCACAGCAGACCAATATCGGTCTTGATGCCCGATTCCTCAACAGTCGCCTGGGTGTTAATTTCGATTTCTACATTAAAGATACTAAAGACTGGCTCGTGGTGGCTCCTATTCTTGCTACTGCCGGAGCAGGTGCTCCTTATATTAATGGCGGTGGAGTGAAAAACACCGGTGTGGAACTCAATCTTACTTGGAATGACCAAATAGGCAAAGACTTTAGTTACAATATCGGTATCAACGGTGCCTACAATAAGAATAAGGTCGGAGAGATTCCTAACGACGATGGTATCATTCATGGCTCTACCAACCAGTTGTATGACAATACTCCTGAATTCTATCGTGCCGAGAATGGTAAGCCTATCGGTTATTTCTATGGTTTCAAGACAGCAGGCATATTCCAAAACAATCAAGAAATAGAGGATTGGATTAAGGCTGGTAACGGTGTGCTGCAAGCTGACGTACAACCAGGTGACGTGAAGTTTGTGGACATCAACCATGACGGACGGGTGAACGAGCTTGACAAGACCGATCTTGGTAACGGTATTCCTGATTTCACTATGGGCTTCAATCTCGGTTTCAACTGGAAAGGACTTGATTTCTCTGTAGTGGCCAACGGTGCTTTCGGACAGCAGATTGTCCAGAGCTATCGTAACCATACCTCCAAGCAAGCCAATTATACTACTGCAATTTTAGGACGTTGGACAGGAGAGGGAACCAGCAATCGCATACCTCGTGTCACAGACCAGAATCTCAACTGGCAGTTCTCAGACCTCTATGTGCAGGATGGTGATTACCTGCGAATCAGTAACATTACTTTGGGCTACGACTTTGCCAAGCTACTGAGATGTAAGGTCATCAGCCAGTGCCGTATCTATGCTCAGGTACAGAATGCGTTCACATTTACCAAATATGACGGCATGGATCCGGAAATAGGTTATGGTCCCGAAGGAGATAACGGACAAGGTTGGGTATCGGGCGTTGATTTAGGTTATTACCCCCGTCCCCGTACCGTATTGTTTGGTGTTAACTTGAAATTTTAAAATATAGACTGATATGAAGAAAAACAAAAATATATTTATGGCAAGTGTCCTGCTCCTGAGTTTGGGACTGGCTTCGTGTACCGACAGTTTTCTCGATGTTACGTCGAAGACTGAATCTTCAACCGGTACATTCTATAAGACTGAAAAAGATGCTTATCGTGCTCTGATAGGTTGTTATGATGGTTGGCGCCAGACTTCATCAGCCATGATGGTAGGGTTTTATATGGCTTCCGAGGTGATGAGTGCCGAGTGTTTTGGCGCTACCGGAAATGCCGATGGACGTGGCTATCAGGCCATTGACCGTTTTGACATCTCCCAATCGCCGGCTGACCTCAACCTATACGAAGGTGACTGGAAAAATTATTATGCGGGCGTCTATCGTTGCAACGAGCTGATAGCTCATGAAGAGCAGATTGTATGGAATGAATCGGATAGCAAACGTGGTATCTATATGGGCGAATGTCGTACGTTGCGTGCATTGCTTTATCTGGATATGGTTCGTTTATGGGGGAATATCCCACTCTTTCTGGAACCGGTAAACGAAAATCGCGCTCCTTCACCTGCCAAAGAGGTGTTCAGTGCCATATTTACTGACTTAAAATATGCTATCGAGAATATTCCCGGTGACGCTTATCCCAAGGCCGACTATACCAAGAACGACGGACATATTACAAAATATGCCGCCGAGGCTTTGCTGGCACGTGCCTATCTTTTCTATACCGGATATTACGGTGAAGAACCTGTAGAGGTGACTCGTGCCGAAGCTTTGGCTGCTGTAGAAGACGTAATCGCTTCAGGAGAATATGGTTTGGTACCGCAATTCAAGAATTTATGGCCGGCTTCTTCTGCAAAAGTGGCCGAAAAAGGAGACTATGAAACTTTGAAGGGTACATATGCCGGTGATGGAAACAAGGAAACCATTCTTGCGTTGAAATTTACCGCTACTCAGGATTATAACGGGAATAATGACTCCAACCGTTGGCAGGTGATGTTGGGTATGCGCCAGCTTAATGCTGCTCCCTATTGCAAGGGATGGGGCGCATTGACGGTAAATCCTGATTTTGTGGAAGCGTTTCCCACTGGTGACCTCCGCCGTTCGGCTTCTATCATTGATTTGGTAGGGGAAGGAATCACCGGTTCGGCCGACTTTACCACCAGTTTTAATGACTGGCGTGAATATACCGGCTATGCTGTGAAGAAGTATGCTCCCCTTTGCTATGCCGATGGAAGCCATGCCGGTAAGCAGGATGGTAGCGGTGACTTCCAGACACAGAACCGCCAAGACTACGTTATTATCCGTTATGCCGACGTATTGTTGATGGCCGCAGAACTGGGTAGCCCCAATGCGCAAACTTATTTCGACCAAGTGCGTAAGCGTGCTTATCAGGTTGATGACAACGGAACAGTATCGGCCAACTATCAAGCTAAGAGTGTGTCTCAACAAGCTATTATGGAAGAACGTCGTCTTGAATTTGCTTTTGAAAGCATTAATTATTGGGATCTCCTGCGTCAAGGTATAGACGTGGCAGCCGAGAAGCTCGCCTTGAATGGTGTCAAGGTGAAGAGTGGAGGCGCTGATGATGCAATAACCATACGGGCCGACCGTGTGAAAGCCACCAAAGGCTTGAGCCAGATTCCTTATAATCAAATTAACCTTTCACAGAGTGTACTTGTGCAGAATCCCGGATGGTGAGTACCATTAATAGAGTAAATAAAAAATAAAAACAATAAGATATGAGACTTAAATCATTCTTTTCCATATTGGCAGGAGCGGCTTTGATATTTTCCGCTTGCTCGCCCGAAGAGTACGAGATGGGGGCAAAAACCTATGTTTCCGATGATTTGGTGGAAGGTATCGCCTATACGGTGACCCCTGATGCCAATGATCCTAATACGATTCATCTGACTTCGCTCATCAAGGGAGCCACTCCCTTGTGGGTCACTCCAAGCGGTCCTTCTCAAAAGACCACTCTTGACTTGGCACTTCCTTTTGCCGGAGAATATAGCGTGACTTTCGGCGCTTCCACACCGGCAGGTCCGGTATATGGCGAACCATATACCTTCAAGGTAGAGACCAATAACTTTGCCATGCTCGAAGACCCTATCTGGGCTAACCTTGCAGGTGGAGTGGGCAAGAGCCGTAAGTGGGTTCCCATTGACAAGAACTTTGGTATTGGCCGTTGTTCGGGACCGGTGATGTACATGAGCCACACTGATGTGAAAAATGATGGAAGCAATATTACCGACCTTATGATTGGTAGCGCCAATTGGGCTCCCAACTGGGATCCGGGTATCCAATCGTGGCTCATTCCGGCAGACGACCCCTATTTCCAGTCGTACATCACTTTCGGCCTGGATGCTGTGAAAGGCTGTACGGTGGAACTTCATCGGGTGGCTGCTTCGGGCACGACGGATGCCACCGGAACTTTCAACTTGAATGTGTCTGACCCGAAACGCCCTGTCATATCTTTCTATGGCGGTACCTATTCATTGCATAACGAGGGTTTTGATGATGTCTGTTCCAACTATACCAACGACATCAAGATTATAGAATGTACTCCTTATCTGCTGCAGGTAGCTACGATGCGTACCAATAGCGAAGGTCCGTGGTGGCTGGTGTGGAACTTCATTTCCGAAGAGGCTTATAATGACCCCAGTATCATACCGACTGAAGATCCGGGTTTGCTTCAGCCTGCCGAAGTACAACAGCCTGCCATTGAAGATTTGGCAACCAAACTGTTCACTACTGAAATCAACGGTGTCACCTATGTGGGCAATGAGGCACGCTTCCTCATCAATGATGAAGAACCTTATGACTGGACATGGTGGAATGGTGGCTCTGCTGCTTGGGAAAGCGTAGTGAAGGGACAGTACGGTTCTTCATGGGCACCTGTGGCCGATGCTTCCATTGCCGACTATGAGCTGGTATTGAGCAGCACGGCCGATGGCTACAAATGGGATGACGGTACCAATGCCGGTAAGCTTGCCATTGAAGACGGCAAATTGAAATTTATGGATGCCGACGGCAATCCGGTTGAGATAACCGTCCTCACCGCTACCGGTGATAAGCGCACGGTGGAAGTGAAGGGAAGCGAGTTTACCGTAATGGCTTGCGATGTCACCAGCTCTTTCCAGATGGGTGTGCCTGCAACGACCAATGACAAGGGAGCCGTGGATTCTTATCTTTGTGCCAACCTCAACTACAAACCTATCGCTACCGGACCTACCGGGCCTACTGAAATCAAGGTAGACAACAGCAAGGTACAAATTCTTTTCGGTGACGGAAATCCCGATCGTTTGCGCTTGCAGTTCTACAATCCTTGGGGCGGTGGTGACGCGGGATGGCCGATCGACATCACGAAGGTGAAGTTGAAAAAGAACCAGACGCTGAAGATACAGTACAAAGTGCTGAGTGGAATCACTTGGAACGAGGGCGCGACTCCTAAGACCGTGATTATGGACAATAACATCGGAAATGCTTGGGAAGATGACTGCTACAACCTGGCTCATGCCGTGGCCTTTGATACTGCCGAAGGAGCTGTACAGACTGTGTCCGTGACCAATACCACCGGTGCCACTGTGACTTACGAAGGAAGCAGTTGTATCTGTATCGGTATCCAGAATAAGGGACTTGCTACTGTGGCTGCCACCGAAGACGGACAGCCGGATGTGAAGGTTGAGATAATTTCGATGACCATTGAATAACCACTTAAATGAATTTAGTATATATGAAGACAAAGATATATTTAGGAATACTTTCACTTGCATTGGGTCTTTCGCTGGCTTCGTGCAGTGAAGATGACGACTATACTATCCACACCACCCCGATTCTGAACGAATCGTCGGTGGTGACGGGGTCGTCCGATGTGACCGCCACTACCGCTACACTCCATGCCACGCTCTCCGGGTTGGATGGCATGGATGCCGGAAGCTATAAGACCGGCTTCTTCTATGGTTTTGCGCAAGACAACCTGCCCGAGGACGTGCAGGCTGCTTATGACGGCAGCGCCTTCAGTGCTCAGTTGAACGGGTTGAACAATAACTCTACGCTCTATTATCAGGCTTATGTATGCTTGCAGGGTAAGGTGTATTACAAAGGTGAGGTGAAAAGCTTGCTCACCACCGATGCCAAGGTGGCTACTGCCGATGCCGCATCTGTCGACTTCGCCTCGGCTGTATTGGGTGGGACATTGACCGATGCTACGGCCGATGCTACTTGTGGTGTTGTTATCTCTACTTCATCCGATGTAGAAGCGGTTCGTGCAGGCCTTATAGTGAAGAGTGAGGAACTTAAGGACAGCTATTCATTCGTCCATGAAGGGTTGGTGCCCGAAACGCAATACTATTATGCGGCTTACCTCAATCTGGGTAGCGGCATTGTGTATGGTGAGGTGAAGAGCTTCACTACTCCTGCCTATGACTTCGATCTCGACAATGACCTTGTCGACCTGGGACTCTCCGTGAAGTGGGCTCGCTTCAATGTGGGTGCCAAGAGCGAGACTGGACTGGGTGGCCTTTTCGGATTCGGTGACTTGACCGGATGCAACAATAGCATCGACCCTGCCGACTATGCTTCGGCCGATACTTATAAAACGGCTTCCGACTTGGCTTTCCGTGCATTTCAAGGGCGTGCCACACTGCCTACTGCCGATGATTTCGAGGAACTCTTCACGTTGTGCCAGAAAGAGTGGACTGAGCAGAATGGAGTGACAGGTTTCAAGTTCACCGGTCCTAATGGTAATTCCATCTTCCTGCCTGCAGCCGGTACGCGTGTGGCAAACGATGTGACAGCGCTGGGTACTGAAGGATATTACCTCACCGGTACTGTCAACTCTTCCAATACAGAATTTGCGGTAGGTTACCAGTTTGCAGCTTCTGTCAATCACCGTATCACTGCCGCAGTTTATCAAGGTATGGCTGTACGCGCTGTTTCCACAGCCAAGAACGTACCGTTCAACAAGGCTCTGCTCTATCAGAAGTGGTATCTTGACAATGGCCAGGACGGTAAGCAGCACGTGTTTGAAGGACCTTTCACGCAGTGGGGTGTTACGGACAACTGGAGTACGGTTTCCAACGGACAACCCAACATTGAACAGCAGATTCATTGGGAGATGGGTACGGATAATGGCTGGATAGGTTATACTTACGGAAAGGACTATGGTTATATGGAGCTCAAGGAGGACGGTACGGTGAATATTCATCGTATTGCCGAAGACGGTACCGTGACCGATGAAACCGGTAAGTTTACGATTGACGAGGCGAATAAAGTGATTGACATCGACATAGATGTGCTTTGTGCCAATACTTGGATTGGCACGAAGAGTGGTAAGCTGAACATTCTGTCGTTGACTGCCGACGGCCTGCAGATTGCCCTGCCCGATGGCGACTATGGCTATTCGTTGAACTATTACAGCCAGGCCAAGGCCGATGCCGATGCGCAGGTTCCTGTATTGCTCAATATCGCCGATTCATCATGGGCAGGAAGTTGGGATGCACTGCTTGTAGCCATTTCACCCGAAGACTTGGCTGGACAGCACACGTTTGTTTTCGAGGGAACTTGTACCGATGCTATGGTGTTTACGCTTGACTTTGCCGGTATGGCGAAGCGCTATCCCAATTCGTTTGTACGCATTGACGACATCAAGCTGGACGGTACTTCCATCCGGTTTGATGCCAACCGCTTCTATTATGGCGACATTGAAGGAAACGGCAAGTACCGTGTTCAGTTGTTCAATGCTTATGGGGCTGGTTCTGTAGGCAATGCAGTTCCCCTCAGTCCGTTCAGCAATGTAGAAAATCAAGGTACCGAGCCTGCCATCCATTTCAAGGAGAAGCTTGAGATTGTCTGCACCGTCATTACCGACGGTACCGGTGCAGGTATTTATACGCCTAATCTGGTTACTGTCAATCCGGATTGGGGAAGTGCATGGGGATATAACGCAGGAGCTACGTTCGAGGTGAAATACGAGAACTTCCAGTACAGCCTTGTGGCTTCTCAGTTCGACATTAAGTACGAATCTGCCGACTATGCGGCAGGTTCCATCATGACCTTCGTTGAAGTGGCTGACATTTACAAGTATTTCCCCGGTTTACATGCCACACTTGACAACCTCTATCTGGATGGCAAGGAAGTGACATTTGATGCATCCAAAGTGCTCGATGCCAATGAATCCCCGAAGTATCGTCTGGAACTTTGGAATTGCTATGGGGCAACAAAGGATAAAGGGTGCGCTTTCGGTACTCCTGATGGTGATGTTATCAAGGAACTTGGTTTCAGCAGTTCTATGGAAGTGAAGTTCACGTTCCACACTCTTTTCTCTGTTCCTGAATGGTAAGAGGGATAGACGGAAATATACTGGTTAGATAGGAAATCCGGGATGCAGGCCATCCCGGATTTTTTGTTTTGCCCTCACCGGTGTGCATCGTTCTGATATAGATTGAAGAACCATAGAGAGAATAAAATAAAGGAGGTGGTCCGTAAGGCGGCGCTTTGATAGCTCTTTGCCTTGTACTTTGTTCGGACGGGATGGGTACTTATTGCGATAAACATAGTGATTTTATGGTATCTCCACTAAAGTGGTCCGCCTTGTTCATAGTAGTGAACAAATCAGCCCACTTAGGTGAACAAACTTGTTCACCTAAGTGGGCCGTTCATGAATCTTTGTACTGAACCGGACAGACAAAAGGGCGGAAGCGGAGAAAAGCAGGGGCTTTCTCTAAGATTGGCTGCTATTTTCCTTCGTAATCAAAGTATTCAAAGTCTGCATATGCTTTTGAGGTTTGAGAACCGGAGACGGCATACAATCCCAGCATGATTCCCGTAAAGCCACCGGCAGTTTCTGTACTGATATAGCGCGTATTCATTCGGCCCAGTTCTTTGAAGTCCTTTCCGTTTGTGGCATACTCGAACGAATAGATTTCGTTGCTGCCTTTTACACGGAGTTGTACTTTCCCCTGGGGCAGAATAACTTCCTTTTCCGTATGGGTCAATTCATTCAATTGGTAGCGCAATACTACAGCTTGTTTCCCGTCTGCCAATTGCTTGACTAATAAATCGTAATGGGACGATTCGAACATGTAGACCGTCAGGCCGGCTTCGTCGCCACTGGCGGCTTTTTTCAGTTGCATGGAAGTGGTGGCTGTGAAGTCGATATGTTCTTGCCGGCGGCCGGCAAAAGTAGGACTGCCTTTCCCGTTGTTCAGGTTTACGGGGGTTGCTTTCAGACGGAGGTTACCGGAAGCAAAAGTATAGTTTTCCGGATGATAGTTTCTGATATGAACCCATTCGGGACCTAATTTGCCGTTTTTGAAATCGGTGCGTGCAGGCTTGGGGGCAAGAGGATGTTGCGGTAGGGTTGGTACATCCATTTGCAGGGCTATTGTACCATCTCCGTTTACTACCGGCCAGGCATTCTTGTCCCAGCGCACGGGAGCAAGGTACGTTTCGCGTCCCAGCAGGTGATGGCTGCCGCTTTGCGGACGGAAAGCGAGACACACCATCCACCACGAACCGTCAGGAGCTTGTATCAGGTCGGCATGGCCGGTTCCTTGTATCGGGCTGTTCTGTGCATTCTTGTTGATGTGGGTCAGGATGGGATTGGCGGGGTTCTCTTCGTACGGGCCGTCTATATCGCGGCTACGGGCTATTGTCACTTTGTGCCCGTATTCCGTGCCGCCTTCGGAAATCAGCAGGTAATACCAGCCGTCTTTCTTGTAAATGTGCGGCCCTTCAGGGTGCCGTCCGCCCGTACCGTTCCAGATGCGTTTGGACTCGTTGAGTTGTTCGCCGGTTTTGGGGTTGATTTCGCACAGATAGATACCTACGCCCGGATTGCTGACAAGGTAACACTTGCCGTCTTCAAAATAGAGGGACGGGTCTATACCGCCTTGCTTGAGCCATACGGGTTCTGACCATTCGCCACGCGGGTCGGTAGTGTGTACAAGGAAGTTGCCTTTGTCGGACACGTTGGTGGTAATCATGTAGAATGTACCGCTGTTGTAGCGGATGGTAGGTGCATAGATTCCTCCCCATGGGCCGGCGTCGTGAAGCGGCAGTTGTGAGGGGCGCGTCAGGCAGTGTCCGATTTGTTCCCAGTTGATGAGGTCTTTGCTGTGGAACAACGGTACGCCCGGAAAATATTGGAAACTACTGTTGACCAGATAAAAGTCATCTCCTGCGCGGCAGATACTCGGGTCGGGATGGAAACCGGGAATAACGGGATTTTGATAACCTTGCCGGTTTTGTGAAAAGCAGGACAGGCTGAGCGCCAGTCCTAAAAATAACATCATCTTTTTTCTCATAAGTACATTGTATTTTAAATAGTTTATCAGATATACGAATCAGTAGTTGAAGGAAGTATTTATACGCAAAAATAAAGTATTCCTTCGGTTCAAACAAGCCGGATGTGTCCGATGTCATTCAATGATTACTTTTGAACCCTATTCGGAAACAAATGATACCGTTGCAGATAACATGGCATCGGTGTGTTTTCCGCCTTTTCCGCTACTTTTGCTCTCACTGATTTAACCATTATTTTTAATACGTAAAGACATGATGAAGAATATCATTGAAAAATTCCAAATTTGCCTGGTGCTGTCGGCACTGCTTTTCTCTTCTTTCGTTGCCGCATGTTCCGGCAATGATGATACTGTGACTCCGGAAATAACGATTCCCGCGAACATTCTGACAGATGGAATGACTTTCTCCAAGACCGGAGGAACAAGTACGCTGAACATCAAGTCGAACGTTGCATTGGAAGTTACCAGCAGTGCACCGGAGTGGTGTAAGGTTACTGCCGAAAGTTCTGCTTCGAGTAGTATTTTGAAGTATACCGTTATGGCAGAAGCCAATACGGACACGAGTGACCGTGAAGCCAAGGTAACGGTGAAAGCCGGAGGCAGCGAAGTAGGGAGCTTCACAGTGAAACAAACGGCTGCGGACGGATTAATCATATCCAACTCTACCTCTTTCGACCTGCCAGCTGCGGGAGGAGATGTTTCTGTGGTGGTGGAAACCAATGGTGACGTACAAGCCGTTTCCGATGTTTCTTGGATAAAGGCGGTCAATACCCGTGCCATGGAAGACAAGATTTTCAAGTTTACCGTCTCTCCCAATCCTTTGGGAGCGCGCGAAGGCCATATCTCTTTTACTTTGGGTAGCCTGACGGAGACTGTGACCGTAAAGCAGGGTGCGGGCGAAACCGGCAATATGGAAAGCGATGCCAGGACACTTGCCGCCAAGATGTATGCAGGTATCAATATCGGCAACACGCTGGAAGCTTGTGATAACAAGAACAAGATAGCGGGCGAAACGTTATGGGGAAATCCTAAAGTAAGCGAGGCATATGTCAAAGGGCTGAAGGCATTGGGATTTAATGCGGTACGCATCCCTTGTGCGTGGGATTATTACATTGTGAATCCATCGACCTATGAGATAGATGCTGTATGGCTCGACCGGGTGAGCGAAGTGGTGGGTTACTGTGTAGCCAATGATATGTATGCCATTGTCAATATCCATTGGGATGGCGGTTGGCTCGAAGAGAGTATCACTCATGGTTACAGCAGCGAAGTAGATGCCAAGCAGAAAGCTATCTGGACACAGATTGCCAATAAACTGAATGCTTATGACGAACACCTGCTCTTTGCCGGATGTAACGAACCCGGACAGCAAGACCAGGGGAACGTTGGAACATCGGCCATAGATGTCATCTTGAAATACGAACAGACCTTCATTGATGCCGTGCGTGCCACCGGAGGGAATAATGCGAGCCGTTGCCTGATTGTGCAAGGTCCTTATACCAATATCGACAAAACGGTGAACGACTACACGATGCCCAAGGATGAGGTACCCGACCGTCTGATGGTGGAAGTTCACTTCTATGATCCCTATCAGTTCACCATGATGAACCATGACGAAACCTGGAGCAATGTATTCCTTTATTGGGGTAAGGATAATCATGTATCCGGTTCCATTCATAATGCCACCGGTTACGAAGAAGATTATGTGAAGCAGCAATTCCAGAAGATGAAAACGGCCTATGCAGATAAGGGAATTCCTGTGATTGTAGGCGAGTACAGCGCCATGAAGCGGACAAAAGAAGACAAGATAGAGGGTACTGCCGAACCTGCCTATCCCGACATTGACCAGGAGATGCACAACAAGAGCCGCGCCTATTGGAATGAGGTAGTCACCCGCGAGGCGAAAAACCACGGTTGCGTCCCCTTCTATTGGGAAACCGGCGGTGACATGAACCGTGGTACGGGTACGGCGAAGGAGGCTTATGCCATTGAGGGCATCATGAAGGGAGCCGCAGCCGGTCAATACCCTTACTGATTGAGTGGCGGATAGAGTAAAAGACAGTTTTTAAAAGTATCATACAAATAGGTTTTATAGGTTACAAGGATTGTTGATATAGTTTTTTTTGATTGGTTATGGAGAAGTTGGTCCGCGAGGGATATGCTTCTCCTTCTTTAAAAATCCTTGCCTTTTCTTGCTTTTCTGTTCGTTTTTCACTTCATTTGCAATAAAAATAACTTCCCTTAGCTCTGATAGTATGAAAAGACTGCAACTACTGCTCTTGTGGGTTTGGATGGTATGTTTCTCTGCTGCTTCACACAACTACATGTTTAAACATTTGGAAGTGAAAGACGGACTTTCCAATAATCAGGTTAATGCTATTTATAAAGATTCAAACGGATTCATGTGGTTTGGTACAGCTTCGGGGCTGAACCGCTATGATGGTTACAATATAAAGATTTATCGCAGCCAGAAAGATGATGAGAAATCTCTTCCCGATAGTTATGTCGAGGATATACAAGAAGATACGTCCGGTAATTTGTGGATACGTACGGGAGGCGGGTATGCCATTTACAACTCGGCTTCCGATGTTTTTGACCGTAATGTGGAAGCCTGGATGTGGAACATCGGTCTGACCGGAAATCCTTCGCTTATCTATATTGATAAGGAAAAGACTTTCTGGATCTATATTAATGGTAAAGGTGTTTACAGCTATAGAGAGGAACAGAAAAATGCCGTAGCAGTAAAGGGGGCGGATGAACTGCTTGCGAAAGCCGAAGTGTCCGACATGAAAGAATGCGGCGAAGGAATCCTGCTGGTTCTGAGTAACGGTATCTTGGCTTGTATAGATGAGGAAAAGCAAAATATCAAGTGGACCAATCCGGGCATTGCCGAAGATTGCAGGGAAGTAAAGAATGCTACCTTTGATTTGTTTGTCGACCATAGTGGGCGGGCGTGGATATTCAGTGTGGAGGGGATGTGGATTTATAGCCTTTCTCAGAAGGTTTGGGAACAGCGTTCTCCCCGAACGGACACCTACAATACCGTACGTGCAGTGGCACAGGATAAATACGGATGTATATGGGTAGGCAGGGATCAGGATGGCGTTGAATTGATAGAACCGGCGGGACGGAAAATCCGTCTGGCGAATGAACCTAATAACGGGCGTACTCTGTCCAACAATACAATAACGGCTCTTTATGAAGATGAGGCCGGTACGATGTGGGTGGGAACCTACAAGAAGGGCGTCTCTTTCTATAATGAAAGTGTCTTCAAATTCGGCATTGCCGATGTAGGCGACATCAATTGCGTGGAGGACGGAGGCGGTGACATCGTATGGCTGGGAACCAACGACCGCGGGCTGGTGCGCTGGAATAGCGTGACAGATGAACGTATGGTTTTTTCGCATACGGCAGATCCCCACTCTATCTCGAGTGATGTCATAGTCTGCCTTCTTCGGGACAGTAGCGGCAGAGTGTGGGCAGGTACTTTCTGGGGCGGACTGAATTGCTATGATGGGAACCGCTTTATCCATTACCGGTCCCGTAAGGGAGACAGTAACTCGCTGGTCTATGACAATGTATGGGCATTGGCAGAAGATGCGGACAAAAATATCTGGATCGGTACGTTAGGGGGAGGATTGCAATGCCTGAATCCTCAGACGGGGATATTTACCACCTATTCTACAGGTAATTCAAACCTTGTGTCGGACTATATCTCATCCCTCTGCATCAGCTGTGACAATAATCTGGTTATCGGTACTTCGGCAGGGATGGCTTTCATGGACCTGAGGACCGGCGAGATTACAAATTTTGCAGGTACAAAATCGGGTAAGACCAGACTTTCCAACCAAAATATCAATCAAGTTTACGAAGATAGTCGCGGTTTGCTATGGATAGCCACGCGTGAAGGCTTGAATGTATATGACAGCAAACGGGATGAATTGTACGAAGTGCCTATCAAACCCGGTTTCTCCAAACTATTGATATTAGGTATTACGGAAGATGAAAACAAAAGTATATGGATCAGCACCGGAGGAGAACTGATAAACGTGGTGTTGTCCGTTGACAGCAAGACGGAGCAGCCCGTGTTCCGTTGCTATACCTATAATGACAAGGACGGGTTGCAGAGTTGTGACTTCAACCAGCGTTCCCTCAAACGACTGCATACGGGCGAGATTGTAGTGGGAGGACTGTATGGGCTGAATCGCTTCCAGCCGGGCAACATAAAGTATAACCGTACGTTGCCCAAGGTTATGTTTACCGGTTTCCAGTTGTTCAATGAAGACGTGAAGGTGGGCAAGGAGTATGCAGGACGTGTCATCTTGAAGGAAGCTTTGAATGAAACAGA
>ENA-UERG01002200-UERG01002200.1-human-gut-metagenome-genome-assembly--contig:-NODE-2200-length-14354-cov-4.631785_pt1 | contig 14354 bp, 6 predicted proteins | sample MGYA00242954_ERZ507954 | MGnify/ENA primary metagenome ERZ507954 (study PRJEB26167, sample SAMN06115478) | human gut metagenome | host: Homo sapiens | place: China:Sichuan | collected 2015-01-21... | reverse complement strand
TAGTGGTAAAATGATTGGCAGAATCTACATGACAATCCACTTTTGCCCGAATAATAACTTCATCCGGTCTATCTTCTACACTCCATTCCTTGACAGATGTTGTATACTGATTCAAGTCAACAGCCTTACGGACATTCTCTTTTCCAAATGCAGATTTCTCACACGGATCAAGCGGAGACCATATTATAGGGCGTAAATCTGTAATCAACTGTTTGCCCCGTGCCTCTGCCGAAACCAATTGACCGGTTTGAGGACTAAAAACATAACGTATATTGCCAGTTTCTATCGTTACTGTTTCAGCTTGGCTTACTGATATTTTCCCGCAAGGCAACACTGTTCCAATCTGTTCTACCGACGGGCAAAGTTCCACAGCATCCCGCGTAATCTCTTCGCCATTGACGTTCGTAAAGATAAACCAAGCATAGTAAGTCTTCCCTGCACGGACTGTTTTCAAAGCTTCCACCGGCAGTTTGAATGTAGATTCGGCGTGAGGTTGCCCAGTGATAGAGTTAGTACCGGATGCCAAAACCCTTTCATCTTCCCTGATAGACCAGTCGATCTTTACAGTAGTAAGATCCGTAAAATCAAAATCATTCTGAATAGGAATTCGCAAGGAATCCTGACCGGGAGTAAATGAAATCTTCTCTACAGCAGGATAAACCTGTGCATACACAGCCTTCGTTTCCCAATAATCACGGGTAAAATTACGATAGGAATCCACAATACCGTCCCATCCCGCATAATCAATCCGCAGATAATCATCTCCTGCATGTACATCTTTATTCTTTTTCTGAAGATTACGCACCGGAGTCCTTATACCCTGATCCGCCCACATCCAGATTGCCGCCCCCGTTCCTGCCGGATGTTTGGTCAATGCTTTCCAACGGGCTTCCAATCCACCAAATCCAGTATTACCATAAGCATGCGTATATTCCGTGGAAATTATAGGACGGTCAGAATGAGCAGCCAACCGGTCATATTCCTGCGGTTTCCAATAATGAGGAGCAAGAATATCAATTTCTTCCGGCAACCATTCCTCCGCTCTCCAAGGTAACAGGACAGGACGAGTGGGATCAAGCGCTTTCACCAGCTTCACAGATGCCAGATGTAATGAAGTCAACGGATCCTCATTACCGACTGACCAATAAATAATCGACGGATGATTAATGTCCCGGACAACCGTTTCATACGAACGTTGCAGAGCAGCTCCGGAACAAGAAGGATCATACATCAAATTCCCGGCGCCTCCTAATGAAACTTCATTACCTACATACATTCCCATCTCATCACACAATTCAATAAACCCTTTCGCCGGAGTATAGTGAGAAAGACGAATATAATTAATATTCGCCGCTTTCATAAGAGTCAGATCCTGCAACCAATGTTCACGGGTAGTGGCACGACCGACATCCGGATGTTCATCATGACGGTTTACGCCACGCAATTTGACGGCCTGCCCGTTGATTCTAAAAACACCACCTACCGTTGAAATCTGCCGGAACCCGATTCGTTGCGTACGTGTATGTGTCACTTGCCCCTCTTCAACAAGCTCAACACGCAGATTATAAAGATAAGGATTCTCCGCATTCCAATGATGAGGTGACTGAATACGGAATGTCAGACCTATTTCCCGATCCGTAGAAATATGAGCGGGTACTGTCAGCTGCCGCCGGGCCACTTCCTTCCCTTCTTTATCTGTAAGGGTAAATCTAAGATCGTATGATGCACCCGGACTTGGATAATTACCCGGCACTGTACTTTTCTGTTTGTCACCAACCATAACACGCAGTTTCAAATCCGCATCTTCAAACCGATTATCGAAAAAGGTCTGTGCAACCACATTGTCTATCCAACGTTTACGTGGCATAGCTTCCAAAGTGACATCCCTGTAAATTCCGCCCAATGTCCAGTCGTCAAAAACATCAAATTTATACTCTTTAGTTATCTGCCTTACACGGACTGCCAACAGATTCGCCCCGTCTGTTTTCAGCTTGCCGCTGACATCAAACGCAAACGACGTATAACCACTGTCATGCCTGCCCAGAAACTTCCCGTTCAGCCAGACTTCTGCTGACGACCACACCCCGCCAAAATGAAGCAACACACGTTTATCATCCCACCCTTCGGGAGTCTCAAACCTATGCAAATAAAAGCCTTCACTAGCTTTATCTTCTTTGAACCCTCTATACACAGGTTCCTCATATCCCAGAACAGCCCAGTTAGACGGTACAGGAATCTTTTTGAATTTCTGACTACTGAATCCTGGAGAGCAGAAGTTCTCCAGACATTTAGCTTCCTGTTCAGTCTTTGCCAGGGCAAATTGCCATTCACCGTTCAAGCTGACATACTTTTGAGCATTTATACAGAAACCTGATAGCAGTAAAATAAATAAAATGATAACGCGCAAATTCATAATAAAATTATTGTAGAGTGATACATGTTCTTCATTGCCTGATATATTATTAATCACGATGCAAACAAAGTCACTTTTTCAGAAAATAACATGTACCCCTGTTCATATAGTTGTAAAACTATACAAAATAAAGAATCAGTTCATCCTCACCTGTTCCAAGCTGACTCTTATTCTTCCCTACAATAAAAAATCACTGGTTTTCTTCACCCGTATTTTCTTCCGTATCGGATTTCCCCGCACTCTTCCTGTATTGCGAAGGAGATTTCCCGAATGTATTCTTAAAGCATTTGCTAAAATAGAAAGGATCATTGATGCCGACCTGATAACCGGCTTCAGATATATTTATATCAGAAGTTATCAACAGCTCTGCCGCCCTCTTCATACGGAGCAGCCTCACATACTCATTGGGAGAGCAGCCGACAATACTCTTCAATTTACTGTAGAAAGTAGTACGTCCCAATCCCAATGCCGGAGCGTAAGTGTCCAGTTTGAACTCCGCATCTCCCATATTTCTTTCAATAATGGCATTTATCTTATCCAGGAATATTTTATCCCTGTCGGTAGTACTAATCAACGGTTGCAAGTTACCCGGTTCCGTAGCAAACTTCCGTTGCAACTTCTCCCGCTGCTCAATCAGCTTTACTACACGAGCCAAGAGATATTGCACACTGAAAGGCTTGGTGATATAAGAATCAGCCCCCAACTGGATGCCCTTCAACTGGTGTTCTTCCGAAGAATAAGCAGTCAACAGAATGACAGGAATATGGCTGATATTGAAATCATTTTTCAACCGTTTCGTAAATTCGAACCCATCCATTTCGGGCATCATCACATCACAGACAACAATATCCGGCTGGTCTTCCGCCAACTTTTCCAACCCTTCCGCTCCATTGGAAGCCGTAGAAACCGTGAAATATTTCCCTAACTGGCTTTCTATAAGCGTGCGGACATCATCATCGTCATCAATCACCATCACCTTATATTCCTTGAATGGCTTGTTGACAGAATTGCCCAAGATTTCCACCGCCTTTTCATCAGGCAAAGTCGCTCCGGTTGTTATTTCCTTAACCGCAACATCCGGTTCGGATGCTGAAGACTGTACGATATCTGCCGGATCATAATTCTTATCCGACAATGGTATAGTCAGTGAAAAACAAGCTCCCCCCAAAGAAGAATCCGAATAAGCTACATTACCTTTATGAACCTTGGCAAGTTCAGCAGTCAGGTGCAACCCGACACCCGTGCCGTCGGAAGCATAGTTAATCTGTTCGAATCTGACAAACAACATCTTACGCTTCTCTGCGGGAACTCCGGGGCCACTGTCTGATACACTTAATGTAAACGTATCATTTTCGGCAGAAGAGTCAAGCTTCATCACAATCTTTCCGCCTGCCGGAGTATTCTTGAAAGCATTGGACAAAAGATTATATGCAATCTTGTCCATCTTGCTCCGGTCGAGCAGCATCCTTCCCGTAGAATCGTTCGATTCAAAAAGATATTCTATCCGTTTCTTGGCCGCCATGTCTTTGAAAGTAAGATAAATGTCATAAAAGAAACGTTCGGCCACCGTCTCTTCCAATTTCAACTCCATCTTGTTGTTCTGCAAACGGCGGAATTCCAGCAACTGGTCAATCAGACGCAACAGCCGGTTAGAACTTTTTGTCAGTAATCCCAACTGTTTATTGGCAGCAGGCGGCAAATCCTTCTGGTTAGACAAGTCCTCTATCGCGCCACGGATAATAGTCAATGGAGTACGGAACTCATGAGATATATTGGTGAAGAAACGCAGCTTATATTCTGTCAGTTGTTTCTCAACCTCAACAGCCATATTCAACCGGTGCATCTTCAAGGCAAGCCTGACTGCAAAATAGATAAGTATTCCTCCCACCAAAATATATAAAAGTACCGCTATCCACGATTTCCACCAAGGTGGAAGAATAATGACTTCCAGAGTAGTCTCCTCACTGCTCCACACACCGAAGCTATTACAACCTTTTACTTTGAACATATACCTTCCCGGGGGAACATTCCGATAAGTCGCCATGTTATTGCGCGAACCGAGATTCCAGTCTTTTTCAAATCCTTCCAGATAATACGCATATTGGTTGAGTTCCGCGGCATGAAAATTCAGCATCGTACATTCAAGGTTAAAAGAGTTCTGATTATGCGCCAAAACAATCTTCTTCGTATTCGTAATACTTTCCATCAAAGGAGAGTCCTGTCCTTGCGGACGCATCGGATTTCCGTTAATCCACAAACCCGTTACAAGTACGCGGGGAGCATACGTATCAAATTTAATCCCTGAAGGATTGAAAATATAGACACCATTGTAACTGCCGAACATCAACTCTCCGTTTTTCTTCTTCCAGCACGATAATTCGTTGAAAATAGCGGCATGACGGTTATTCGAGAAAATAAAATTCTCAAAACGTTCCGTCTGCAAGTTGAATTTGGAGATACCGCTCTCCGTACTTACCCATATATATCCTTCATTATCCTCCAGTATGGCCTGTACAGTCTCGTTAGCCAGACCATTATCTGCATTATAGTGCTTGAACCATGATTTTTCCAGTTGCTTCTCCCTGACCAGCAGATTCAATCCGCCACCGGTGGTGCCCAGCCAGATATTTCCCTTGCTATCCTCAAATACAACCTTTACCTCATTATGGCTCAACGATTGCTGATCCTCTTTGTGAAGATGCAGGGAGATATATTTATTCTTATCCTGAATCAATTCATCCGGATGAAAAACAATGACTCCATCGTTAGTTCCCACCCATATCAATCCTGTCCGATCCTGAATCATCGCCCGCATCATACACTGATGCTTGTTTTCCGTCACAAACTGGCGGAAAGTCAGTTTCCCCTGATGCCTTTCTCCCAAATGCAATCCTCCCCCAAAAGTGGCTATCCACATGCGATCTTTATTATCACGCATAATAGTAAATATATTGTTGCTTGATGAAGACTGCCACACCCAGTCATCCAAGGTGTGTTTTTCCACTATGGCATCTCCTTTGGGAGAAAGAAGCACCAATCCTCCCCCTTTCGTTCCCAGCCACTTATATCCAAGAGTATCCTCTGCAATCGAAAACGGCAGACCACCCTCAATCCGGAGATCATAAATCTGACGCAATGTAGAATCGCATACATGCAGGTTTCCATCCCGCGTCCCAAACCAGTACCGTCCGTCTTCATCTTCATAAATAAGCCGCACCGCATTGTCCCTGTCCGCATTTCCTCCCGGAGAGGGATAGAAGATATCAAACGGATAATTAGTCAGCGATATTTTACTGATCCCCCCTAATTCGGTTCCCACCCATATTTCGCCCGACCTGTCTTCCGTTACACAAAGCAGATAATTGGTCGTCAGGTCTTTATCAGCCGTATAATGAAAAGTCTTTCCGTTATTCTCGTCAATGGCAAACAGCCCGTTACCGAAAGTAGTAATCCAGATGATATTCCGCGAATCATGATAAATCTGATAACGTTCCTGACTAATCAGGGAAAGTATATCGGAAGGTATCAAATGCAACGGTTCGAAAGTATTGTCGGGACGATGCCGCCATAACGTACCGGACATATTGTACACCCATACATCCCCTTTGTTGTCGACACTAAAATTAGCATTACGCAAATCGTTCCCTTGAAAGAACTTTGCCGACGGAATCCAGACTCGCTTGTTCGTGTCAAAAGTATATGTTTTCTCATTGGTGGCAATCATCAGAATCCCTTCATTCAGCATATATGAACGGGAATGAGCCGAGGGATTTTCTTTATCGTAATAAATAACCGGTGAGAAAGAAAGGCGGGCACGGTCGAATATCACAATTCCTCCTCCACCTATAAAGTATAAGTCACTTCCCTCCTGCGCATTGAGAAAAGTCACCCCTTTCAGCATCGAGTCCACTTTGCCGTCAGCAATCCTGAACAATTCTTCATGAGCACCCATCCATACCTTATGCTCCGAATCCTCAAATACAAAGGATATTTTCTGGCTGCGCAATTTTTCATCTTCCGGCTTCCATACTTCCATTTTTCCGTTGACATACCGGACACGGCAGCATCCCCTGTTTCCCCACATCCACACGTCACCATTGGAGAAGACTTCAATCTGCGTGAATATCTTCGCCTTATTCTGCGGGTCATAGTCAATCATCTTTTCAGTTCCCGGATCATAGCAAAACAAGGTATTCGAGAAAGTACGTATCCAGATAAAACCGTTCTTGTCCTCAACCATATAACGTATCCTGCTGTCGGGCAACAACGATGACCCCGGCAACTCGGGATGTACCACCACAAACTCTTTCCCGTTATATCGGTTCATCCCGTTGATAGTTCCCATCCACATAAATCCGCGGCTGTCCTGCATCATACACCGGATGGTATTCTGCGACAAACCGTTACGATCGGTTATCGTACTGATATTCAATATATCAAAAGCAAATGCTTTGCTACAAAACAATAGGAAAAATAAAACTGGATATATCTGCCGCATGTGTTTTCGATTTAAAGATGCCACAAATATAAAAGATTAATTCTAAAAATCCCGCCATAGCCCACAAGAATATAGCTGTCTTGAACTGGCAGACATGCATCTGTACCAGCGTCAAGGTGGTTTTTACAAACAGAAGGTCATATAGGCAGGCAAATACACTATCCCTTCCTTTACGCACAGGTTCTTCGGATGAATCACATAACATTCTCCTATGCGCTGATGAAAACTCTCATTGAACCTGATAAGCGAACGAATGGTATACTTGTCATTCGATTTTACCTCTATCGGAAAAATTTTATATTTTAGTTTACTGTGGTTCGACAGGATAAAATCTATTTCCATGTCGTTGCGGTGCTTCTCTTCATTGTATCGGGTGTAGAAGTAAAGCTTGTGCCCGGCAGCCACAAGCATCTGCGCAATTACATTCTCATAGAACATACCCTCGTTCACCGACAGTTTTCCCAGCAAGATTTCCCGATAAAGTTCTCCGTCAGAGATTTCATTCTCATCGAACGTATGGCTGATAAGTAGTCCGGTATCACCCATATAGCACTTCACGTAGGTTCTGTCTTCATTCAGCGAAAGTCCAACATTAGGATCCGAGCAATTAAAGCACTCATTGGCAATCATCGAATCAGAGAGCCAAAAGAAAGTATCATGATACTTTGGGAAGCTCGCTCCCTTTTCAATGCGATTCATCACCACCCGCCTTTCCGAACGGGAAAGAAAAGCGGGAATCTGGTCAAAGATGCTCAGTACGCTCGACCTGTAACCTGACTTTATCTTCATTATGTCATTCCGGTACAGTGTTAGTATATCCCTTTTTTCCATATCAGCCATTTCGAAGCTCCGGTTGTTCTCCAGATACGCAGACAAGCTTTTCGGCATACCGCCCACAATCATGTATTGACGGAACAACAGCATAGCTTTGGCGTGAAGCCCTTGTTCCAAAGATACCTTTTTATCAAAGCATTGGCGGATATATGTTATCAATGGCTCTTCATTCATTGCCCAAGCAAACTCCTCGAAGTCCATGGGGTACATAAGCTGTGTTCTCTCTTCTGAGGGAATGGTTATATCCTTTACATTTTCTTTTATGGAAATGAGCGAGCCTGTCTCAATATAGTCGAACCGCCCATCCGCAACCAGATACTTTATTGCTTGTCGGGCTTTCGGAAACTGTTGTATCTCATCAAATATGATGATGGATTCCTTTGGGTAAAGTTTTACACCATATTCCGAAGAAAGAATCAGGAAAAAGGTGTCAAGATCGTTCATATAATTGTTAAAGGCCGAAATAACCGAGTCGCTTACTTTATTGAAATCTATCAAGAGATAGCTTTGGTATTCGTTCTTTGCGAACTCTTCCACAAGAGTGGATTTGCCTATCCGCCGGGCACCTTCTATCAGAAGTGCTTTAGTGCCTGCCGCCTGTCGCTTCCAAGCAATCAGCCTGTTATACATTTTACGTTTAAATATCATGTTATTCACCGTTTATCATCTTATCAATACACAAATTTAATAATATATTCTGCAATACGCAAATTTAACACAGTATTTATCCCCTACAATACGCACTTTTTAAAAGCACTATTTCCCCTGCAATACGCACTTTTCTATATCATAGTTGTACCAGCCAGATAAAGTGTACCAACCAAGAAATTATACATTATTCATGTACTACTATTTTATTATTTCACATGTATGATAAAACGAAATTTTGATTCGAAGCATACCCTTACACCGAAAATAACTTATCTTTTATTCTAAATCTCCATCAACGTTTCTAATAAATTCTTGCATCGTTTATTATAAACGGTATCCAAGTTTATTATAAACTCTATCTTCCTCTTTTCGTAGAAAATAATCAAATATATGCAACAAAAAAGGCTGCAAACCTCTTAAAAGTTTGCAGCCTCAAGCTCATTGGCGGGTCAGTTAGACCCTAATCCTCATAAGGATCACCTAGATGTTTTGTTATGATCTTATACTGTTTTGCAGTCAGATACCGATGATTATACGGCAAGTACCCTGTTGGTATAAGTTCTTTGACCAACGGGTTGCAGTCTTTAATCCATCGGCTCAGACAACGCACTGCATTTTTACTGGTTGCACATCCGGGGAAGTACATCACAGCGAGTACGGCAAAAGATAAGAATCGTTTCATTCGTTTTTAGTTTTTTATTCGTTGTTTTATGTTTCACGTCTACAAATATACAACATAAAAAAGCCTTTGTCAAGTCCTGAAAGACTATGAACGCGAATAAATGAATGATTCCACGTATAAACTCCTGTGTACTATCTCCTTACCAATAAAACTTCGCCTATGATGCCCGAAGGAACCAGCCTGTCTCCCGCTTTCACTATTTCGGGATAAGCATACGTGTAACGTTCCTCTTGTGGCAGAGAAACATCACCGATCATACGGTTCGTCAACGAATTGACGACACGCAATTCCAGTGCATTATCACCTTCCTGCACGTAAGGAGTCAGATCAGCCTCCCAAGGCGAACACCAGATAGTCGAAACTTCCTTGCCGTTGATAAAGACTTGTGCCATGGCTCCCAATTGGGGAATACGAAGCACGAGCTCTTCATCTTTATCCAACTTGTCTAGTGTGATTGTCTTTTTATAGACAGCCGTTCCCGAATAATAGCGGATCCGGTCGTCCGCATTACGCGCCCAATCCGTCAGCTCCTCAAACACAACTTCCCCCGGGCCTCCCCATTTGGGATCAAAATATACATTCCAACTTCCTTCGACAGGAACAACCGCTTCAGGGCTTCCAATCATCCGTCGGGAGATACCTTCCGTCAACTGGTCGGACGCTACGATGAAACCGGATTCATTAGCTTGCAAAGTAATCGTTACCGCCAAGCCATCTTTTCCCGGAGTCGCAGGCAAGCTGAAACGCTTTCCGGTAGCAGGATCCCAGAATTCGGCATATCGGGCATCAGTACGTAAAGTCACTGTACTGTTAAATACATTCTTACTATGATTATTCAGGAAGTAAACTTCCGCGTCAGCCAACTGCCGGTGAGCGAAATACACTTTGTCCTTAGGAGTATTGCCGCTCTTCAACGCTATATCCGGACGGATTCCCGCCTGCGCCAAAGCTTCTTCAAGGGACATACCCCAATAAACCGTTCCTTTACCATAAGCATGAGAACCGGAAGCAGCCATCTCCCCGCCCCACAAGCGATCTGCCAGTTTTGCATATTCTTCCGCATTTCCGGCATCTTTCAGCGAACCGGAACGAAGAGGTTTCGGGCCATATAGCGGCACTCCCTGTTCCACCAGTGAAGCAATATGTCGCAACGCTTCCAGAGTGACATCTCCGTTGCGCTGTACTACAAGCATCTGATAACTCATTCCGTCCGGCAATACAATACGTCCGTCACGCGCCTTCATGCGTTTTATCAACGCGTCTGCCGTACAGACATCAAAGTCATATCCTTCCGGTATTTCCGGCAAACGGTAAGTGAGCAGTTTCACCGGAGCGTTATCACCTGCGAAGATACACAAGTCCACAACAGGTATTCCCTTTCTCATCAATCCCGCGCACCGCGCCTGATAATCCCAGAACGGGCGGCTATATTCCCAAAACGTATTATTACGGTTCAGGCAATAGTGTCTGCCGCCTCCCGTACTTCCCGGAATCTTATCAAGCCATGGCTGATAAGCGGATGCACACACCACAAACTCATTCACTCCGAAAGCATAGGCATAATCAGCCAGGTTCTTCATTTCAGCAAATGACTCGTCATATCTCACATCCGTGAAAGCCTCTGCCGAAGCAATCCGCTTTCCATAGATATGTGCAGCAGATGCAGCTTCCTTTATATCATAGCTTCCATGTACATGATGCCCCCAAAACTCGCCCTGCGGTTTCTGCACCCGTCCTTTAGCCTGAAAGTTGTCAGCCACCAGATTCAATCCGTTACCGGAAGCCTGCGCTGTAAAATCAACTCCCGCCTGCCGGCACAAGCTATCCAGCGTACCGTAATATTTCTCTGAAACCAGATCGGCTATCGTGCGACGCATATCATAGAAGAAACCGTCCGTCTCTTCGGGAGAACCGACAATATACCCCATCAGAGCCGGAAGATAGCGATGTATGTCATATCCTCTTCTCTGAAGGAATTCTTTCTCATAACCGGCAGTCCAGTTCTGCGAACCGGCTTCCTGGCTATCCATAGTCAAGCCTTTCAGCGGACATCCTGCCGCATTCAAAGTATCCAGAATCAATTTGAAATAATTGTCAAACTGTGCTTTGGCTGCCACGGCAGAAAGTTTGTCACATTCCAGTCCTTTCATATTGGCACGCGAATGTTTAGTGACTCCTCCTGTCGGCACATGTCCGAATCTCAAAACCATCCATTCGCCCTCGGGCACATCCCATTGCAACTCTCCATCCTTACCCATCCGGGCAGTCAAGTCGATTACCTGCTCCGGATTTATTACTTCCTCACCGGAATATTCGGGTGTCTCGTCCGGCAAAACATACTCGGAGTAAAGTCCGGCCTTTTCTTCCCATTTATCGGCTTTCGCCCGCGAAGAAAGCACCACATCCCCCAGATACATCTGCGGTTTCTTATCTTTCGGATGACACCAGTCATGCAGGTTAAGACGAAAATATCTGCCCTTCACAGCTGGGAAAGAAACGGTTTTCTGATTCCAGTTGCCGGACGCAGCCGAATAAACCGGCTTCAAGTCACATACTTTCTGATAATTTATTCCATCTTCCGAAACTTCCAGTTGTCCCAAATCCGGTTGTTCGATGAATCCTTGAGCAACGAATTTCTCCGTCGGTTTTCCCGGTACATTCATGGCGCCGCCACGGCTTTTACCCCGTGTACCTACGCGATAGGTAATACTACGTGCTATGAAATCATCTCCAAAATCAAGGTTTACGAACACGGAATGCCCCGGTTCCTGTGGGGGGATTGTCGTCAATTTCCTGCTTTTGCCAAACAGGGATTCAACGGGCAGGCCTGCCAGGTTGGTCGACAGCTTCGGGTTACGGGTTTGGTTTGTTTCATAAAATCCTTTATGAATAGGGAAAGCCAGCACCGCTACGTCCGAAAAGGACTTGCTGTCCGGTTTAGGTAATACTCCTTTAAACGAAGACTTTCCTTTTATGATTGTTTCAGTAGCTGTAAGTCTCTGCATACCCAATTCGGGAGTGATCCACGGGCCACCTGCCACATAGCCGTTGGCTATGTTGGCCTCAAAGGACAAGCCGACTCTCTTCGCTTCCGAAGCCGCAAACCGGAGCATGTCCCACCATTCCTGCGACATGGCGGGAATGGCATTTTCTCCCTTTCCGTGTGCCTGGTCATAATAAACCACTCCGCCTACTCCACCACGTTTATACGCTTCCAAATCGGCGGTAATTCCCTCTCTGGTGGTTTCTGTTTCACCGTGAAACCACCACACTTTCGTGCGGGTAGAGTCTTGAAGATTGGCAAATTCTTTCCATGCCTGCTCTTTTGTCGTTTTATCGGGAGTATTTCCTATACAACTCTGCTGGGAGAATAACATTCCCATCCCCAATATTCCTATAACGATCTTTTTCACCATATACCTTTACCTTTTTATTTTAGAATGCTAAAGAGAAGCGGAAATATTCCCTACCATTTTTCACATGGCCACCAGACGTAGTGAAACTTCCATTATCACCTCCAACCCACATATATCCGTTAGCATTGTAAGTAGAGCTCCAGTATTTTCCACCAACAGCCCACAATTGTTCCGCTCCGGCTATTTTCTCTAAAGAGCTATTGATTACCTCTTTATTGTCAGATATAATTCGCAACTCTCCCAAAGAAGGTAAATACCATTCTGTACTTAAGTTATCAGGAGTAGAAACTTGAGTCCTGTAAGGAATCAACTGAACATTAAACATATCCTGGCATCCTCCTAGCGGAGTTGTTGCCATATCGTTTATTATATAAAGTACTTCCGTATTATTATACCCCAATAAACTAGTACAGAAAAAATCATCTTTAGGTTTATCATTATGCCACCAGAGATATGTTGCATCTAATCCCTTATCCACAAAAGTCTGATAATAAGCGAAACTAGAACTTGAGCCAAAACGGGCAGCCGCAGTGGCATTAGCGGAAGATAAAGCAAAAACTAATCCATGTACACAGTTCGGATAATCGCGTTTCAAAACATCTCTTGCTCCATCTTTTATCTTTGTTGTCAACGGCTGTTCAGCTACTTCTTCAATATCCTTATACATCACAGACGGCTGCGGATTTCCCACATAATAGACAATACCGATACAATTGTCCGGCAGCTCTTCGGGTTTACAATCCCGGCTCACTAGATTTCCGTCTGCACAAAAATAATCTCCTACTTTCAATTCATAATCTTTCACTACATTTCCACCGTCAACCATGAATCTCTTATACTTTCCGGCAGCAATGGAAGAGTTTACTTCATATTTATTATCCCCCAACACTCCGACAATATCAGGCTTCTCAACCGGTTTCACCAACATTCGATATGATCCATCGTCCGCCCGGTAAGGTTTTATTTCCTTGTCATTCGCAATTTCTTCTGTATAGAACGCCACGTCTCCGCTCGGTTTGATAGCATAAGTAGTTCCTTGCAATTCCGGATTAGTAAATTTGTACTCTGTCCCGGGCAAAGAGATTACTGCCAATGACATCCGATGTGCCATATTAAGCTGAATAAGAAACTCACCCTTATCACCTTTGTATACGTGGCTTCCAGAAGAAGTCATCAAATCAGAATCCGCAAAGTTCTTCCTAGTCGACTGATCCTTGCCAATATTCCATCCTGCAACCGTTGAAGCAAAAAAATCATCGGTTTCAACAGAATTTATACTCAAATCCTCCCTATATGGGAAATAAGCATAATAAGTAGCCTCTTTCAATGTACCGTCATACTGTAACTCCGTAACCGGCAACCAGCCTTCCCGTGTAAGCTCTACTTTCAGATTATTCACCTCACTCAAGATAGAATTATCTTTCACGGCAACAAGTCCGATGCAATCGCCTATCTCAAAAGTTGTGTTATAATTCATATCTGTTATAGCACGAGAGACGGAAGACTCTCCATTCTCCATGCCCATATCATGCACGTTTATAATAAACTCCCTGTCACCGGACGTTCCCGAAAAATCTTCTTCTATATCCGAGCAACTACTCCACAACATTACTGTGCCCAATAACAAAGCAGTTGATAAAAATTTATAGTGTATCATAATTCATTCCTTTATCACAATTATTTTCATAAAATTGAATTTCGGTTTCAGGTATTTTATCATATTCTTCTTTTGGAATATGTTTTAATATTTCAATTACTTCTGTATATGCTTTGGCATATTTTTTATCCATATATTTTCCTCCAATTTTTTATCATTTTCGTATATACTATTTTATGTTATTATTCCATGCGTTCGGGCTG
>ENA-UERG01002185-UERG01002185.1-human-gut-metagenome-genome-assembly--contig:-NODE-2185-length-14428-cov-7.918473_pt1 | contig 14428 bp, 12 predicted proteins | sample MGYA00242954_ERZ507954 | MGnify/ENA primary metagenome ERZ507954 (study PRJEB26167, sample SAMN06115478) | human gut metagenome | host: Homo sapiens | place: China:Sichuan | collected 2015-01-21... | reverse complement strand
GCAACCGTAATATACTATTACGGACAAGTTGGCTCCACTTTTTTCACCCCTTCAAAAGTTTGTTAGGACAGGTGTGAGATTATGAGTGAGCCCACACAAAGAAAAAGATGTAGCAATCCTTTGCCGGTATTTGCACATAATCTGATTGGCGGTCCGTGGGGCTGGGTTTGCATCACGTTCTTTCTGGTTATCACCATTTGCTGTTTGCTTCTATTTTTCGATTGGAGTTTCGGGGCAATGATAGAATCAGATTGGAAAGCCGGAGAAATTTACCGGGGAACCGCCGTAGGGATGATTTTATTTCTCTTGGGCGGCATAGCTGTAATTATCTGTCGAAAGCATAGAATGCAAATTGAAGCCGTTAGAAACCCACTGGGGAAAATAGTTCTATCTTCAATCGGTGGTGTAATTGTTCCGATGTTGGTTATAGGTTCCATAACCCTTCTGATAGGCGTTCCCGGCAGTTGTGGGGTATGTTTGGTAAACAACAGTTCATCCACAGAGGCGGAATCATCGATTGCCGAATCTTATCATGATTCTTTTAAAGCTTGCCAGAAGGCGGCTAAGCAGGGGAACGCGGAAGCGCAACTTGAACTGGGCTTTCGCTATCAGAAAGGCGACGGCGTAAAGAAGGATTCATACGAAGCATTCAAATGGTTTCGGAAATCAGCCGAGCAAGGAAACCGTGATGCCCAGACCGCGCTTGCGGCTGCTTACGCGGGAGGAATCGGAATTTCACAGAATATAGATGAAGCCGTAATATGGTTCAACCGGGCAATTGCCCAGAACCAGCCACAAGCTCAATATGCTTTGGGGACGTGGTATTTCAAAGGAGACTATGTTTCTAAAAATCTTCCCAGAGCAATTGAACTGTTTCAGAAATCCGCGAGTCAGGGATATGCTGGCAGTCAATTCATGTTGGGGTGTTGCTATGCCTATGGCATCGGCATCGAGAAAGACGCGAGTAAAGCTAAAGCCCTGCTGAAGCGAGCCGCCGAACAAGGCCATGTCGAAGCGAAAAAAGCACTGTCGGAATTGGGCAATTAAATACAATGGAAATTGTCAACAAAGGCAACAATAGGCCCGCGTCAGTCGGGTGCAATAACACACAAAAAGGAGCATCACAAATGAAGAAGTTCTGTATCATTGCTATTGCGGTTTTGCTGGCTGGGGGAGGTGCCTTTGCCGCCGCCAACAGTTCCGTTAAGCAGGAAACCGTCAATCAGAACAAGAACGAGAAGCGTAAAGTGAGCTGCTCTTCATGCAATGGTACCGGCAAAGCCGGAAGCGGAGTAAAAGGGGAAGGCAAGTATAGTTGCACCCGGTGCAAGGGAACCGGTTGGATGTAAGTCCTCGCCATTATCGTTCACTTTCACTCAAACAGGCCGTCTCTGATTTTTCAGGGGCGGTCTTTTTTCATGCCTTGATTCGTTCACTTTTTCCCTCGCAACGTATGAATAAAGTACCCGGACACGTTATGCAAGGGATTTGAGCAAACGGAAAATTAGAAGGCGTATGGTTTCCGGCGAAACGCCTCCGAGTGGTGGTAACAACCAACCAATGGAGGTCTTTATGAATGCCGAATGTCACATCTGCCAGACGACGGAAGAGCTGGAACAATTTCAGGTCGATGGGGAAGAGATTTATCTCTGCCCGGATTGCCGGGATGAACACCTGAAACAGTGTTCCTATTGCGGGGAATATTTCACCAGTGATGATTATGTCACGGACTCTAACGGGGATATCTACTGCGAATCTTGCAGGGACGACCATCTTTCATGGTGTGAACGCTGTAATGAATATTACGATTCGGACCATTTCGAGCATATCGAAAATCTGGCTGAATACTGGTGTTTCGACTGCTCCCGGAACCATGCCTATCATTGTGAGCATTGCGGCGACTGGGTTTCGGAGAATTACGGCGATAGCAATACGACTTTGTGCTCAGATTGCTATGAAAACCACTATTCCACCTGTGACGATTGCGGGGAAGTCTTTCACCATGACAGCATGTATTGCCATGACGATGGGACTTACTGTGAATATTGCAATCAAAGCCATTCGTCACAAATTCACAATTACAGCTATGAACCTTACCTGAATTTTCAGCAGTCCAAAGACGATAACGAAAATCGCCTTGCTTATCTGGGCTTCGAGCTTGAAGCCGGGGGAGTCTCCAGCTCCGAACGTAACCAGATAGCAGAAGAAATTTCAGACGGTGAAGACACTTTCTATCTGAAGGAAGACGGAAGTATCCCCGATTATGGATTTGAGCTTGTTTCCCATCCCATCACGTTAAAACGGCATAAAGAACTGAACTGGGCCGATGTATTGCACACAATGTCAAACGCGGGAATGAAGTCCCATGATTTGGGCGAAGAATCTTGCGGGTTGCACGTCCATGTATCGAGAAACTATCTTTCCCCCTATAAATGGCTACTCATAGACTGGTTTATCTCCAAATATCAAGCTCAATTTGAGCTCATTGCCCGCCGTAAAGAAACACACTGGGCCCGCTTCAAGAAAAGCAATGGGCAGAATATCAAGGAAGTCTATGGGAAGTCTTCCGGGACACGCTATCAGGCGGTCAACTTTGAAAACACCAATACGGTAGAGTTTCGACTGTTCCGGGGGACGCTCAAATACTCCACGTTCATGGCGACACTGGAAATTGTAGACGCTCTGGTCCATTGGGCCGCTCAACTTTCCATCAGTGACATTCTCTCGACCGGGGACGCTTTCGAGAACTTCACCGGCTACATCCTGTCGAATCCGCTTTATGCAAATGCCGTGAACTATCTCAGAGAAAACAACCTCATGGAGGTGAAAAAATGTGCGTAGCCATCTACAAACCTGCCGGAATCGAAACGCCGTCACTGGACACGCTGAAACAATGCTGGGACGCAAACCCCGATGGGGCCGGATTTGCCTTACGGACTGAAGGGGAATACTCCATCGGGATTCATAAGGGTTACATGACATGGAAACAATTCGTCGCCGCCTATGAGAAATACCGCCTTGCCGACTTCACCGGGGATTTACTGCTCCATTTCAGAATCGCAACTCATGGGGGAATTTCACCGGGATTGACACATCCCTTCAGCCTCACAAAAGACGTAAAGCTCTTGAAGCATACCAACGTAAGAACGAATTACGCCTTAATCCATAACGGCATGTTACCGATAGAATCGGAGGAAGGTTCCGACACGATGGAGTTCTGCCGGAGGCTGGCTCCATTCTATCAAAACATCCCTTCAGTTTTCAACCTGATTCAGGGCATGGCCGGAAACAACAAAATCGCGGTCATGACTAGAGACAAAGTTCACCTGTTCGGCGAATGGGAACGTATTGAAGGTGTCTATTTCTCAAACCTGCTCTGGAACTGGCAAGAAGAGTTTTTCCTGCCGACACGGGAAGAGCTTCAATTGCTCAATCAGGGATACTGTCCGTATTGCGACGGTTCCATCATCAAGGACGATATGTTCTACTGCCCGGAATGCGGCGAAACATGGGAGAAAGCTCAATGAATATCGATGAGCAGACCATAGAAGATATCCGTTTCCTATTGAGACAGATTATCGACTGCCCGGCAAAGCGCCGGGTTCTCGAAGCCATTCGAAAAGCAGAAAACACCGGCACCGCCAAATAGCGCCGAATGCAAAGGGGATAACCGAGCCCTCCCGCAAGGAGGAAGGAGGGCTCATCCTTTACCGTCAAATCAAACGTCCCTATTGCTTGACTCTGCCGGATGGGAAGTTCCCTGTTCAAAAATCAGTCATTTTTCGACACCCTTAAATTTAACGGAGAAAATTATGAGATGCATCATCTACAGTCGCGTATCAACCGATATGCAGGACACCGAAAATCAAATCGCCCAATTACGCGAATACGCCGACAAACAGGGATGGGAGATTCTTTCAGTGAAAACGGATATTTGTTCCGGTAGCAAATCTGCTAATGAACGTGACGGCTTGAAAGAAGCCTTCGACCTTGCCCGACGAAGGAAGTTTGACGTGCTTCTGTTCTGGTCATTGGACCGTCTCTCACGGGAGGGAACGAAACAGACGCTCGAATATCTCTCAAGGTTGGACTCGTGTAAGGTCAAATGGCATTCCTATACGGAAGAGTATATTTCGTCATTGGGAATCTTTGCCGATGCTATCATTTCTCTTATGGCGTGCCTTGCCAAGCAAGAGAGAATCCGCATTTCAGAGCGAACCAAAGCCGGGCTTGCCCGTGTGAAATCCAAGGGAGCCGCATTAGGCCGTCCCCGTACCGCCCCGGAAACAATCCTGCGGGCCAAGGCATTGAGAGCACAAGGACTCTCTTTCGCCGCTATAGGGAATGAACTCAACGTGACCAAAGCCAGAGCTCACCAGCTCTGCCGATAAACCACCTGAACAATAGGAGAACAGACCATGAACGCAATCCAATGGAACTACGACGACTACGCCATTCAAATGGGCTCCGGCGACCTCTTCCAGACCATCCTCGAAGATTACGAAACATTGGGAGTCACTGGGGAGGAACACAACAAACTCATGTGCTATCTGGCGGCGACCTCCCGCCTGATGGACAACCCGCTGAACATTCTGGTATTGAGCTCATCGGGAGCCGGTAAATCCACCTTGCAGGATAAAACCTTGAAGCTGATGCCGCCCGAATCAGTTATCCGCGCCTCCGCGATTACCGACAAGGCGCTCTTCTACATGAAGTCCCTCAAAAACAAACTATTGGCATTGGAGGAAGCGGCGGGAGTCAAAGACACCTACGCGATAAGAACCCTCATCTCCGAAGGCTATCTCGCTCAGGAGACCGTTTCCGGCGGGCAAGGCCAATCCCGTTACGTCGAAGGGGGATGTTCGATATTCCAGACGACCACCAATCCCGAAATCAACCCGGAAACAAAGTCCCGTTTCTTCATACTGGGCGTGGATGAATCCCGCGAACAGACCCGCAGGATATTGGCGATGCAGCGCAAATCTCACACCTTGGAGGGCCTGAAAGACCAATCCGACAAAGAAGGAATCATCCGCAAACATCACTCTTTTCAACGCCTGTTGGAACCATACGCTGTGGTCAATCCCTATGCCGAAGAACTCTTCTACGAAGACGACCGCTTACAGGCCAGACGCGACCAGCCCAAGTTCCTCAATTTGTGTAATGCAGTGGCCTTCCTGAACCAGATGAAGAAACCGTTGAAAAACTACAATGGCATTGACTACATCGAAGTTTCAAGAGAAGACATCCAGCAAGCAACCGAACTCGCCAGCGAACTTCTCGGAATCTCCCTCGACGACCTCTCGCTTCCCGCCCGGAATCTTCTCCAACTCCTATTGAAGATGAACCGAAAGACTTTCACCCGAACCGAAGTCATGAACCATACCGGCTGGACCAAGACCCGCCTCCACATCCACCTGACCGAGCTAATCGAAATGGAACTGGTCCTCCCCGAATCCACAAAGAAGAACCAGCTCCAGACCTACAAACTTTTCTACAACGGCGAAGGCCAAGACGGAAGGAGGTTTTTACTCGGTCTTCGCCCCTGATTCACCCACTGTTCACCCCTAATTCAATCACAAGCCATATGGCAGTATGAACAATAAAATTATTTTTTTAAGAGAGAATCCAAAAATGTGTAAGGTTTTGGCTGTTCATTTTTTATTAGTTGTATTCTTAATATTTTGGCAATTTCTGATTTTCTTAGTTTTTCGGCGTATTTAAGAGGAGTTAGATTCTCGCCGTTCTTAGATTCCATATCTGCTCCATGTTCTAGCAATACTTGCACAACATCTTTATGGTTATGTTTTATTGCAGAGAACAAGGGTGGCTGTCGGGAATGGTCGTTATTGGCATTAACAATTGCGCCATTTTTAACCAATGTTGTTACAATATCTGTGAATCCGTACCGAGAAGCAAAATGTAGAGCTGTTCGTCCCCAAGTGTTTTCTATGTTTACATTCGCACCATATTCCAACATAAGATTGACTATGTCAATATGGTTTTCTGCCGCGGCGACCATGAGCGGCGTCCAACCAATTGCATCTTGAGTATCAGGTCTTTCCCCCTGCTTAAGTAGTGCAGAAATGGTATCGATATCTCCTTTATAGGAAGCACGAATAATTTCAGGTTGATTTGCAAGGATAGGCGTTTTTTGGTGTCCAAACAAGAGATAATCTCTGTCATGTATTTCCATTGCAGGGAGTAGAAGTTTAAAGTTCCGTACGGCATATTCTTTTAGTTTTCTGATGTTAAAAATGATAGCGATTAGGAATAATATGGTGTCTTGCATTGAAAACAATAATGTGACAAAAAAAGAAATTGACCAAATGCGATGATAGGGAAACAAATAAAAATGGTAATTTAATGCAATAAGAAAAATAATGATAATGATATATGGTAACCTCAATGCGGCTTGCCATTGGCACAAGACAGCAAATGGTACCCTTGGTAACCATTTCTCAACCATCTCTTTATCACTTCTGACGCAAAATATACCACCTATAGTCATATCTAGACTGGAGCCTATTCCAAGCCCTACCAATCCCCAAAATAGCACTTCCAGCATCATATGCAACGGACAATAGAAATTCACAAAGCAAAACATCGATAGACCATTGATAAGCGTTAAAAATACAAACCCCTTACCAATGGAAAATTTGTCAACCTTTTTGCAGAGTATAATACCTTCCATTTTCAAATAATACACATATGCTGATAAAGTAATTAGTGCCAATACAGGGAGAAAGTAAGCTGGTTTAGCCTTTATCCCAATAAGCGGAATTGTAGATTCAGATTCAATAATGGCTAAACTAGTTACACAAAGGAATAAGCTCATGATAAGTGAGGTGAAATAAGGTTTTGAAATACCACTCTGTTGTTCTTCTGACATATACGCTCCCATAACTCAATATCGTGAAAACAGCGCATTGATAGCGTAGTTTTTATTCTTTTTCTCGATTCAAAAACTCTTTCGTTTTTTCCATGAACTTCACTCCCACTCGGTTAAATACGCGCGGGATATAGGAATCCGGCCTTAATACTTTTTGACCGGAGCAGAATTTCTTTCGGTTAATCGCATTGGTTGTGGCTTTGGCGATTTCGGCGGTGTGGGTGATGGTGATGACCTCGGTTTCGGCTAAGACTTGTCTGCCGGATTTCAGGATGTAGATTTTGGTCGTTTCGTCGAAACGCTGGATGGTACTCCATGCGGCTTGCAATGAGAGTTTGCCGAGTTCGTAATCCCAGCGCATGTAAACGAGGTATTGGGCCTCTTCTCCTAAAGATTGGCTGACGGCTTCGACTTGGGTTGCTTTGCGGAACATGCGGAGGATTTTCTCATTGCCTTTCAGGATGGAAGCCCGCTTCTTTTCGTAGGCCAGCCGTGCTTTTTCGAGGTTGGCGTTCTGGAATTCGGTCAATTGGCGGCGGGTTATTGCCAGTTCTTCTTTGAGCTGAGCTTCCTCTTCGCCCGTGTCGGCCAATGACAGGCGGCGGCGCATATCCTGATTCAGAACCTGCCGTTTGTCTTTGTAAACGCGCCTGATATAGCGGACTTTCTCCTCGTATTGGGCCCGGATATCGTCTTCGAGTTGCAGTTTATCGATGTTCAGCAGAGGAAGCAGTTGCGGAATCGTCGCATCCATCAATTCCAATTGAGTATCCAGCACATGCGACCGTGTTTTTGCCATTTTCGCGGCTTTGGAGATGCTGAGCGTTCCATTGAGCGTCAGGGCAATCAGCTTTTTGTTCCCGGTGTCGAGGATGTGCCCGGCTTCGGCAATCATGCGGGAAGAGATTTTCATCTTTTCGGCGGCGGCATCTCTGGCGTGATATTTCGGAATGAAGGCCTGCCCGGAACCTCCCGCCGATTGATTGCCTCTGGACTGTGTCCGATAGAGCTTCTTCAGGTAGGCTCCAATCAATGCCCGGTGCGCCTTTCCCAATTGGACCGAATGGGTTTTCAACAGGTGTTCGACCAGCTTTTCGGCGGTCCCTGTGTATTCCGTCGTGGTGTATGGCAGGTCGAATTCCAGACACGCGCAGTATTCGGGCCAGCGTTCAATGACCTTGTCCTCGAAGAGGACGACCGGGGATTTCAGTTTCCCGGCGCGGAAGATTCGTTTCTTCAGGGTGTCCAATGCTTCGGAATCGGGAGCGGGAAAGAGCTTCGCCACCGGGTGTAATTCCAGTTTTTTCCGCTCTTTTGCCATTGTCCGTTAATCTCCGGTTGATATTTCAAGATAAATGTACTATTGTTATGCCTTAAATTCAAGCAGGAAAGACAGATGCGTTCGCTATTTTTGAAATATTGGGCCCATCAACTGACGCTCCAAAGTGAAGACGGCGGCGCAAGCAATCTTGCGCTCACGTTGAGCGACATTCGGATTGACCTGCTTCCGCACCAGATAACCGCCGTCAATCGCGCATTGAAGGCCCTGCGGGAGCACAATGGGGTGATTCTCGCCGATGAAGTCGGATTGGGCAAAACCATCGAGGCGGGTATTATCCTCCATCAGCATTGGCAGCAGAGCAAGCGTAAAATCCTGATTATCCTTCCCGCCAGCCTGATTGCCCAATGGAAGGAGGAGTTGAGAGAGAAGTTCCGGCTTCCTGTGACCGTGGTGAACAGCCAATACCTGCGGCGGAAGAATCCTCCCAATCCCTTCATCAGCGATAAAATTGTGCTCTGCTCCTACCACTTCGCCAGCAACAAGGCGAAATACCTCTCTGGATTGCCGTGGGACATCTGCTGTATCGACGAGGCCCATCACCTGCGGAACCGTCATGGTCGAATGGCTACCGCGCTCAGAAATGCCCTGCGTGATGTTCCCAAGCTCCTGCTGACCGCGACTCCGATTCAGAACTCGAAGAACGACCTTTACGCCTTGGCCGAGGTCATTGACGAGTATTTTCCCATTCGCCCCAAGAAGGACGACTCCAAACCGTGGGAGCCGATTTTGATTCGTAACCTGCGCAAGGATTCGGGAACCCGTTTCGTCAACCGCATTGCCGTGACGCACAAATTCGCATTGAATGCCGCCGAGAAGCGGTTATACGTCCGCATGGAGGATTTTCTTCTCCGGGATAATCTGCATTGCCTCAACATCGGCAATCGCCAGTTGGTGAAGATGACCTTGCGGCGGTTACTGGCTTCCTGTCCGTCGAATCTTGCCGGGACATTGGAGCGGCTGGCTGAACGGTTGCATCAACCGTCATCCACGCCGACCGATAACCTGCGAGAACTCCTGAAGCCGAGGCGTCGTCCGCTCACCCACAAGGAATTGGCCGAGATTGAATCCGAAATCGGCGAATTACGTGAACTGCGTCGATTGGCGAATCAGACCGCCAGCATCGGGAAATCACAGGCATTGCTTCGCGCTCTCGAAGAGGGATTCCGCTCCGGCAAACGGAAAGCGGTGGTCTTCACCGAATTTCTCCAGACGCAGCGATTCCTGTTTGAACTACTCCGAAAGAAGTTCCGGGTGGTCATGCTGAACGGTGACAATCTCAATCCGCAAGCCAATGAGATTTACCGTGCGTGGAAAGAGAAACGCCCCAAAGCGAAGTCCAATCCCAATCTCGACCGCAAGAGCGCGATACAGGAACATTTCCACAAAAAAGCCGATATCCTGATTGCTACCGACGCCGCTTCCGAAGGGCTCAATCTGCAATTCTGCTCATTGGTCATCAATTATGACCTGCCGTGGAACCCACAGCGCATTGAGCAACGAATCGGTCGTTGCCATCGCTACAGCCAGAAGCACGATGTGGCGGTCGTCAATCTGCTCAATCTCGACAATCTCGCGGAGCGGCGTTTGCTGGAACTCCTCACCCACAAGCTGGAAATCTTCAATCGGGTATTGGGCAGCAGCGATTCCACATTGGGCCAAACGCAGGAAGGGAAGAAGTTCGAGCGTCGGATTGGAGAAATCTTCCTCCGGTGCCGGACCGCCGATGAAATCAATCGGGCATTCGAGGCAATCGAAGTCGCTCCCATTGAACTCGATGATTCCCTAAAGCAAACCAATTTGTTTCACGTTGCCGATGAAATCGAAGAGCACCGTCTGAAACTCTGGGAAGTCTGCAAACACGTCTACGAGAAATGGGGCGCCTTCAGCGACAAGACCATGACCTTCCACATTCCCGAATTGGAGCATGGCCGAATCACATTGAATCCGGGAAAGTATTCACTCCTCCTCAAATCGAAACGGCGCGGCTATAAATCATTGGACCAGCAAAGCCCAATCGTGCAAGCCGCATTGGATGAATGCCGGACCATCTCCAAGAAACTGGCGGTATTGAAAGTCCCTGCCGGAATCGTACCGGGAACCGGGGGATTTCTCCAAGTGAACCTCCTGAAATGCCGATGCCATTACGAATACGAGAAACTCATCCATGTTGGCTATTCCAATACGTGCGAAGCATTGACCGAAGAACAATGCCTCCGATTGCTGGAACACGGTCAAATCGTCCCCGGCAGTCCCCGCAGACCGCGAAAGACATTGGAACAACTCACCGCCCAACAAATCGTCAATGAGCAAATACGCCTACAGGAAGCATTCGAACAGCATATCGCCAGCTTCGAAGAACGCCTCTCCCAATGGGAATCCGAAAAGCTCATCCAGCTCAAAGAACGATTGACCTCCCTGACCCCGGACTCATTGGAATTCGACCGCCATTGGCAGCAATACCGGAATGAGAAAGAAGCTCTCGCACAGAAAAAGGAGCTCACATTGATGCAAGCCCGCAGGGATTACGCCCCCGCATTGGAAGCACAAGAACTGTTCATTCTGCAATGGATTGTGATTTGAACAAAAATTCTGAGCTCAATTTATCTCTCTCACGCATTTCGTTCGCGCACTATAGCGCAAGATTTTTCGTTTGAGTTGTTGAACTTAAATAATTGATATATTTTGCCAAAAGATAAATCATATAAATAATTGAAAATAATTGATTTTATCTGAATTTATCCGGTTTTATTTTCTTTTAATTCAAAATAGATAAGTTTTGGCAAAAAATAAAGTAAATTTGCAGTTGACATTTCTCGTTCTCTGGTGTATCTTTACAACAGTTTTTCGGCATTTCTTGGTACACAAATGGTACACAAATCATGCAAAAACTGATGTTGCAGCATCCTTTTAACTCTGTAAGTTCTTGATTATGAACATGGCGAGGATTGGATGGTAGTGGGTCCATCTCCCTCCACCATTTTTTGAGCTTGAATGGCCGGTCAGGTATTACCCTGACCGGTCGTTTTGTATGTAAATTTGTATGTAAGCGTTTTGGGCTAAAAACAAGGATATATTTTTCACTTTGCGAAATTGCTTTTTTCCCTGAATCTCTGCACAAACGGATTTCATTTTTCAAAATCAAATTGAAGAAACGGGAGGCGGGGGGGAGTAGTTTTTCAGCCCGGGCGTGATTTTTTCCAGTTCGACGGCCTGGGCCGTGGATTAGGGGCTTGAAAGTGTCAGGGGAGTGACGATTTTCGAGGGTTCGGGGTGCTTGAAAGTGACGGATTGCGGGGGTAGAGTATGGGACTGCGTAGCACCGCGGGCGTCATCAGGTGGGATTAGCACTCCCGGACGTGGTTACAGGTGAAAACCGTAACGACACGCCGGATCGGGTGCTGCCGCCTGGCGGGAGGTGCTACTCCTGTCGTTACGGTTTCACATCCGCGCGCTGTTGTGAGGGGCCGTGCGGCTTCCTCGCAGCAGCGTCTTTTATATACATTAGCTCATTTCAGGCATTTATCAATGTAATCGATCCGCTGGCCGAGCCAACGCATGACATTTACACATTGACTATTGCCGCACGCCTTATAGCGCGGTCCATCGGGGCAGAGTTCCGCGGGCTTCTTGCGCCAGGGGATTCGGGTGTAATCGTCGGGGAATCCCATAAGCCGCTCGCATTCAATGGGCAGCAGCCGGCGGACGCTTGACCGGTCGGCGATTGTGTTTTTGGCCTCGGTCAATATGGTTCCGCAGAGGTTGCAACTGCATCCGTAACGGCTGGAATCGAATCCGCAGCACATGGGCCCGCCGGCGGCGATATCGGGCGGACACTTGGAATTGACCACGACCGCCTGCATCCGGCCATTGTCTGGCATCCGCTGCCTGTTGCTGGTGCAGGTCAGGGTGTCGGCGACTTGCTTCCCGTTCCACCAGGTGCAGCCGAGCGGATTCAGCGGCTTTCCGGTTCCGTCGATGAAATTGTATTGCTGCTCCTTTGCACTTGCGCCTCCAGCGCTTGCCGTAAGGGTGCGGGCAACTCCCGCTTGCGCTTCGCGGCGCGGTGGAGGATCCCACGACAGGCTTTGACGGTCAAATAATACTGCTGCGGCAAGTCGCCAGTCACCACGATATCCGACAAGGAAGACACGCCGCCGTCGTTGAGGGAGAGCTCTGGGGAATCCGGATACTCTGGTATATTGAGCGTCAAGCACACGCCAAGCAAGGCCGAAACCGCCGGGGCCGGGATTGATGATCCCGGCGTTTTTCCATTTGCAGACGCCTTTCCGGTCTGCCGGGACGTCAACCTGCCATCCACAGAGCAGTGAAAGGAGGCCGGCAAAATCGGCTCCGCGGTTACTTGATAGGACACCGGGGACGTTTTCCCAGAGGATCCACCGGACACGACTATGGTGGGCGAGTTCTGCGAATTTGAGGCAGAGATTTCCGCGCGGATCGTCAAGACCTTTTCTAAGGCCGGCAAAACTGAAAGACTGGCAAGGGGTTCCGCCGGTGAGCAAATCGATTTTTCCAATGTAATTTTCTCCAATGATTTTTGTCATATCGCCGAGGTTCGGCACTTCCGGGTAATGGTGGGCGAGCACGGCCGCCGGAAACGGCTCGATTTCGCTGAAAAATTCGGCTTTCCAGCCGAGCGGGGCCCATGCGAGAGTAGCGGCTTCGACGCCGGAGCAAACGCTGCCGTATCGGATGGGTGACGGGGTTGTGTGCCCGGTGCGGTTCGGAGCGGCGCCGGCGGATCCGGTGCGGCTGCGAACAGCTCCGGGCGCGGTGAATTGCGTTTTCATCGCGTCCTTTCTGGTTGTTATTTTTTGATTGCTTCGGTCCGGGCTTTTTCGGCCGCGACTTCCTCGGCGCTCCCGGCGATTGATTTTTCCTGTTTGGGTTTGTCGGACATGCCCGCGGGGGTCTCGTGGGTATGCGTGGCCAGCGTGGTCAGCGCGGCGTTGACGGTCTGCATGTAGTCGGCGACGATCTGCAGAAAATTGTCTCCCACGCTTCCGAGCCAGATTTTCGGAGCGGTTGCGGAATACTCCACCAGCGCGGAATCAGTGATTTTCTGCTGCGCGGTGCGGGTGATGCTTTGCCCGGCGGTTGTGTCGATATTGAGATCGACGTCGACGGTCACGTTCCGGTGGACGGCCAGCTTTACGTTCTGATCGACTTCGCTTTCGACGTTCTGATCGGTGTAGTGTTTCCAGTTGCCGGGGCCGTCGACTTCGATCCAGCTGTTTGCGGTCTGCTGCCAGCGCATCGTCTTGTCGTCGATCACGGGCAGCTTGCGGAAATGGGGCAGCACGGCGCGGATATACGGATGGGTCTGCAGCCCGAATGCGAACGCGATTTCAACGATGGTTCCGGGCTGCGGCAACATGGCCAGGCCGCGATCCGGCGCGGCGCCGGAGAGGGCCACGGGGACGTCTCGCATCAGCGGCATCCCGTCGTCGATGGAGAAATCAGACTTGAGGTAACTGGAAGCAAAGCGATCAAGTCATTTAATGCCTGAAGTTCGACCCGGCTTCCGGTGAACGGTTGAAGCGGGAAGTCCTCGACGAAGTTCAGACGTCTCCGTATTATGTCTTCATTATGAATTTAAACTTTAATTAGATTTTTTGTGCCAATGCTGGTAAAAAACATGACTGGCAAGGACGTGGTAATTGAAGCTGAGTTTTAACGATAAAAAGCTTAGTATAACTTGGCGTTAGCCACAATATGGAATTCGACTCATTTGAATTGGTATTGATAATTTATGGTATTTACACAATACTTCAGCTAGCAGTTTGTTTTTTGGGGTCTATTACCATGGGGAAGACGACAATTGATTTTACCAACTGATTGACGGGAGTAGTTAACTTTATTGGAGAAAGAGGTTTATCCCCAATGATTACTAACTCTTCTGGCCGCACGTCAGCTTCAATGACATATTTTACCAATCTGACTTCATTCTTATGACGAAAAGCAGAAAACTTGAAAAAGAAAGCCTCATACAGATGATTATTTGATCTTCATAATGATCAATATCAGGGTAAGGTCGCTATTTCTGTCACTCTGTACAGATAAATTAATATTTTTCTGTATTTTGTGAATATCCAAAAGCTGTTTGAAAAATATTTTTATGAGTGATATATTACTTTGGGGATGAGTTATTTATTTCAATGAAAGTTATATAGCTA
>ENA-UERG01002175-UERG01002175.1-human-gut-metagenome-genome-assembly--contig:-NODE-2175-length-14492-cov-3.560805_pt1 | contig 14492 bp, 11 predicted proteins | sample MGYA00242954_ERZ507954 | MGnify/ENA primary metagenome ERZ507954 (study PRJEB26167, sample SAMN06115478) | human gut metagenome | host: Homo sapiens | place: China:Sichuan | collected 2015-01-21... | reverse complement strand
ATTTCGAGCTCCTCGTAGAAGACGTGCACATCCGCTACGAAGATCACAGTTCCGACCCGAAACATCCGTTTTCCGCCGGTGTTACACTGCACTCACTTGTCGTGTCTCCAAATCAGGAAGGAGAATCGAGCGCCGAGGAAAAGCACAACGGTCTCTTCTCAAAAAACCTCCTTATCGACAAGGTGGGAGTTTACTGGGACTCCGACAGCAAACTACAGGTTCGGACGGATGACGTGGACTCGCTGAACGAAGACATGGAGCTCCCCTTTCACAAATCGGACGACCCGTCGAAGCCCGTTCCCACGCACTTCGTTTTGCACCCGCTCTCTGTCTCGGTGACGCTGGATCTGGACATCCGAGGCACGGAGCTTCGCAAACCGCAGCCGGAGGCGGCAGCGCTGCAGGCGCGCGCTCTGCACGCACCGGCGTAGACGGGCGACAGCTAGGGCTAGAATGTAAGTCCAAGAGTCGGTTGGTCCAGTCATATGTGAACATGGAGCGCGTTCGCGGTCGGAGTCAAAAGGACGAGGTGGAACTGTTCGTGAAGCAGTTCATGAAGGACGCCGCCAAGTTCTGCTCCAACGAGAATCTTACGCTGGCTCGGAGCTTCGCAGCGACGTGCTGGAAATACGTCAACACGGCGTCTCCGGTGATGAAGGCGATGGCGATCGTCCCCCAGCTGACGCTGACGGTGCTACAGAGCCAGATCCGAGACCTCACAGGGCTGCTCGATAGTCTCACGCTGCAGATGCGGCGAGCGCAGCAGCCCGTGAATCGCCCCAAGAAGGACGTGCTGAAACGCCCGCGACGGTGGTGGCAGTACGCGATCAACTGTGTGCTGAAGCAGAACGCAAAGAAGCGAGCCGCCGTGACGTGGAAGGACTACATGGAGTTCAAGAACCAGCGTAACGAGTACATCACGCTGTATAAGCGCGTGCTGAAGGCGCCCGGGCTCCCCTCGATCAAGAAGGACAAGAAGGCGCTGAAGCGGAAGCAGGAACTCGAGGACATCTTCTCGGTGGAGAATACGATTCTTTTCCGGAAGATGGCGCAGGTGGAAATCGACAAGGATATGGAGCAGCAAGTCGTTTCCTCATCCTCGGACGAGGAAGAGGAGATGCGCACCAAGTTGTACAAGGAGTTAGAGCTCTCTTCGGAGGATGTGAATCCGTGGGAAGGAGGACAGCCGATGGACATCCTTTTCTCCGTCGACTTTGCTCTAGAGTCGACGCACCTCGTGTTGAAGAGAGAGGAACAGGAGTTCATGGATCTGATTGTCAGGGCGGTGAGTCTGCGTGCGTACAAGAGAAAGGGCTTTTTGGAGCTGTGGACGATGGTGAGCGATCTCCAGGTCCGGGACCGACTCTCCAACAAGACGCGCTACCCGATGATGGTTTCAGTGCGGCGAGCGCCCACTCTCGACGCGGCGCCTCTTCTTCCTGCGGATCTGCTGAAGCTTCAGGAGAATCCGTTTGTCGAGGCGCACATCGAGGTTCCCTCGCTCGATGGCAGCGGCGACATGAAGGTTGTGGGACGCGTACAGACACTCGATGTGACGTTGAACGTTCCCTGGGTTCTCGAAATGATTCGCTTCCTCGTGCCACAGAACCGGATCATGATGAGTCATTACGTGGAGAAGGCCTATTCGATGGTCACGAAGCTGCGAGAAGGAAACGCCAACCTCATTGCCGTCGCCCAAAACAACCACGGCATGTCGTTGGACCTTCATGTGGCGCCCGTGAACGTGATCGTCCCGAGCGACTGCGTAGAGAGACGATCCAAAACGCAGCTTCTCCTCGCGCAGATCGGAGAGATTATTGTGTCGGCTGCTCCCAAATCCGGTGAGCCCGATCCACAGAACCTTGCGGATGCCGACCTCTACAACGTCATCACCGTTCAGGTGAAGCAGGTGGCGGTGGGTGTGATGAACGGACGCGTCTACGCAGAGCGAACGCTCCCGCTCGCCATTCTCAGCGACGTGGCGGAGAGCTGTCTCCTCCTTCCCTTCGACGTGGATGTGGAGCTGGGCCTATGCCTGGTGAACGAGATGCGCTACGTGTCAACGCACGTGGGTGTGAAGGTGACACCCATCTCCATTGGTGTGACCAAGCCCCTGATCGACGCTGTTGTCGCCTGGGTGTGTCCCGTTCTCAATGTCTTCCTCTCGAAGCAGCGGGAGCTGGAGCTCAATGTGATGGACCTGCTGCTGCAGCCGAAGCAGCTCCTCTTCAGCTGCATTGCCTACGACTGCTCTCCTCTGCTGAGCGACCACGACATCAGCGCTTGGAAGGAGGGAAGCAATCAGCAGAAGCTGCTCTATCGACTGGTGACGCAAACGCAGAAGGAGATGAGACAGCGCCACCCCTTGGGAGAAGCGCTCGTCCAGTCTGCCTCCGTAACACTGGACCATCACGTCATTCAAACGACGCACGGTGTAATGCATCTCACCTACGAGGACCTGCTGCTCCTCCAGTACAAGCCGATGATGACCATGGACATTTGCGTCAGTAGTATTTCGATCGCCGTGCATCCGATCGAGGACGCGCAGCGACCGCTCGTGGAGTTGGAGGTGGGTGAGATTGGTATGACCTATGCGGACCATTTCTACGACATGGACATTGGCTTCTCGGTCGCGTCGCTTCGTGTGAGGGACTTTGCGCGCGCCGAGCAGTTGGCTCTCTACGGCGTGGAGTCCGTGTCCACTCCCTTGCTTTTGGATACTCGTTCGGAGGAGAAATTCGTTGAGGGACGCTTCATTACGGTGGGAGCGCTCTCGATGCTGAATGATGTATACAAGGCATCGACCAATCTCTTTGTTACAATGGGTTCGCTTCATTGTCAGCTGAACGCTGCGATCGTGTGCCGTCTGCTCCCCTTGATTCCCTCGCTTCCGGCACTGGGTCTTTCGGAGGAGTCAGCAGCGGCTCCCGTGGCACCGATCTATTGTCCGAAGCAACATCAGGATGGATTTCTCGATATGCATGTTCAGACAAGGACACTAGATGTGGACGTCCTGCAAGACAATGGTGTTGCTCTTCTCTCCGTTTCACTGGACGATTTGCAAGCGACCTTCCACCAGTCTCGCCTTGCCTCGCGCATTTGTCTTGCCCTGCAGGACGTGTGTTTGACAGACTGCTCGCAGAAAGATGGTTTGTATCCGTCCGTGTTGAGAATCGAGCACACGGACTCGGGAGTGCCGTTCCTTTCGGCGGACGTGATGCTTGCAAATGGGCACACCGACCTAGCCGATACGACGATGGACGTACACATCAGCGCTCCTGTCGTGGTGCTGCGAATGCGTTTCGTGAAGGAACTTCTTCAGTATCTGGAGGCGGGAGCCCTGGGCTGTTTGCTGCGTTCGTTTGCCTCTCCGAAATCGATCGTTCCTGTCCAGAGTACGTCGTCCATGGACATACTCGTGTCATCGGGTCTTCACACCATTGTTTCTCACGCCGTTGACTCCCTGTTTGCAGTCCTCGTGAGTAGTAATCTTATCCGTTCGCTGTCGTCGGACGGACATGTATTCTATGTGTTGCCTCGTGTGAACGTGTACCTCCAGAATCTTGTGGTGATGATTCCCGCTGGTTCGGAGAGTCAAGAGATACTCCGCTTCGAGTTGGGAATGATGAAGGTTGGGAACGGCATGCAGTCGGCGGAGGAGAAGCGCAGCGCGCTCTTTGTTCATGGGTCGTGTAACGCGGCGACCTCCATTTCGATGCAGTTGGAGGGTCTTCGTTTGGTGACGGTGTACGCTCCGCACGAAGCGTTGGTGACGCAGTCGGTTTTGGGAGGTGTGAGCGTTTCCTTGACGGTGCTATTGCATACGATTCTCTACACGTCTATTCACATTTCGCCGCTTGTGGTAACTGCGAATCAGTCCCAGGTGTCGTTCATTCTAACACGGTTGCTTCGGAATCTGAGCGAGAAGCCGTCGCACGTGGAGATTAAGGATGTTCCTCCACTGCAATGCACGCTATTTGGTGATAGTTCTGTTGCGAAGGAATCGTTGGTTCCTCAGGTGTCGGAAAGTGGAGGTGTGTTGAATGAAATGGTCACGAAGGAGTTGGGACTTGATGAATCGGCGGCTAAGGAACATGAAGTGGATGAATCGGCTGCTAGGGAGTCTGTACTCGATGAATCAGCTGCTAGGGAGTCTGTACTCGATGAATCGGCCTCCAAAGAGACCGCACCTAACGAAACCACACTTAACGATTCCAAGACCTGCTCCCACTGGATTGGCGAGGCGTTCTACACAGAGGTGACTCTGGAGGGAGTCTACTTGGAGGTACTCAAAAACGAAGGCGGTTACAATGAAACGGGTGGTCAATCCCTCGTGAAATGTTGTGGCAGTAGCAGTGATTCCCTGTTCGTACTTCAACTGAAGACAATCTGCCTTGGCTCCATACTGACGACAACCCGCATGACAGTTCACTTTTCGGTGTCGAGTGTGTCGCTGCGAGACACCCGAACGCACGACCTGCTTCCTCAGTTCTCCTTTCCCATCGAGATTGGAGATGCTGTTACTCCCGCGCTAAGTGGCACCTGTTCCACGTCGGAGGAACTGCGCGCAGCACCGATCGACGTCAGCGTTAGTCTTCATCGCTGTGTCGTGTTTCCTACCCCTCTCTTTGCGGAGATTCTGTCTGTGATTCCCGCCTTCCTAGCAGCACTTCCATCTAGAGAGGTATCACCTGCTATGGAAGCGTTGCCGCCTTCTGAATCCCCTGCGCCTACCGAACTTCCTCCCCTCCTTCTCTCCCTTCTGTCACTTTTCCGCTTGCGTGTCCAGATCGATCCGGTGACTATCTACATTCCCTCTTCCTTCTCCGTCCCCGCCCCCATGCTGCTCATCAACTTCGCTCTTGACTCTTCCGTCGAAATCGCGTCGTCTCTGGACGTCGGTCTGAAACTGCTCCTCAATGACGTGCGTATTGCCCACTGCGCCCTCGATCAGTTGGTTCCTCCGCATGATTGGAATGATGTGCTTCAGAGCTGGTCGTTGCAAGTGGTCGTGAGCACGGCAAAGCGCTTCACGTCCTTCGCCGTTGAGGTCAGCGATCCTTCGGAGATGCATCTGATGGCGGGCATACGCGACGTGGACCTTCTTCTCCGCTTCATGAAGCTGTTCTTGGAGGCAATGCCTCCGATGACGTCCGTGGTCGCGGAGGAAACCGAGTCGACGCTAGTTCCCGTTGTACGGCTTCCCTGCTTGGTCCCGGAAACAGGCAAGCCCACCCTCAGTGTGACGCTGAAGCTGTCGCTGCATCCCATTCAGATCAATCTGATGAATGACGTGAGCAGCGTGGAGGTTCCCTTCCTCCAGGTGCAGGTCGGTCCTCTTCAGGCGACGTGCGAAATGGACAACCAGTTCGTCGCCATCCTTCGCATGCAGTTGCTTGTGGACTTTTATAACCAGAATCGCATCGCTTGGGAGCCTCTCGTGGAGCCGTGGGAAATGATGGCGCAAGTGACCCAGAATCCCATTCCCTCCGCTGTCGTTGAGAAGGCGCTCGCCCAAGGAGCGATGCTTCCTCCCCAAACGTCCTGCGTCCTCACTGCCGAGAAGGTCATGAACGTGAACGTAACGACGGCTGTCTGTTCTGCCGGTCTTCATTTCCTGAGCGACTTGCAGAAGCGGATGAACAAGGAAGAGACTCCTTCTGTCCAGACCGGATACTACCTCTACGTGGAGAACCATCTGGACGAGGAGGTGACGTTCGGCATTGAGGACGACGGTGGTCTCAGTGCCCAGATGAAGAAACTAAGAGCTAGCTGGGAGCGGATCGATCATCGTGTCCGCGATCTCCGCTGCGCCGGTACTCTCTATGTGTGTGCAGAAGGCAACGACGTGCAGTTGTGCTGGGTGGAGGTGTTCCGAGAGGAGCCGCGCGTTCGTGTGTTCAGCAACACGGTTCATGCGTGTGGAGAAGCTCCACCAATCCAGTACACGTCTCGTCCGGATTCCTTTGTGCTGTCTCCGTCAGAGGGCGTTCTCTTCGAGTTTACCGACCAGACTTCTCGTGTTATCTCCGTCTTCGCCACTACGGAGGAGGAGACGCAGCGGTGGCTTGCTGGGCTTGCGGAACAAGAATCCACAAGTACCTTTTCCAATAATGCGGAGGAAACGATTGTGATTCCCTGCAACGCTCGTATCTGCACTTCGCTTCCGGCGCATCCCAGCTTCAACGCAAACGATATGGTGGAGTCCTACAATCAGCGTATTGTCAGCGTTGGCATCCGAGGCTACCAGCGCATCCAGTTCTGCTGCGACAACGAAGGCGAAGTTTCTTATGTCGTGACCTCCTCCGACGGCAGCACGAAGAGAACGGTCTTGGTGCGCATTTTCAACCGTGGAGGTCTACGTATCGTCCAGCTCGCGTCCCTCCTGGGTCTGCGTCATTACTGTTCCGTTCCCCTCTACGCTCGGTTCGTTCATGAAGACAGCGTCCAAGGCACCACAACCCTCTACCAGTCACAGATGAAGCAGACGAATTTGGACGATTTGCATGTCAACTACTTCGGAACGCCGGTTGGTCCCAAGAGTTCATTCTTCGACGCGCAGGCGTTGGGTGTCGTGGTCAGTCACCCGAAGGAGGTCGTCTCGCCTCTCCCCGTGGAACAGGGAAAGACGCTCTTCTGCCCACTATCCTTCGATGGCGCTGGAAGGCTGGAGTTGTTGGGAAGCGATGTGGCGGACAACCTTCCCTCCTGCGTGCACAACAGCATCTCGCTTGCGGACGTGACGTCGCGGAATCTGCGTCGCTGCTGTCTGAATGTGGGTACGCCCGACGTTCCCCGCTTTGTGCTGCTACGTACGGAACGAACGCTACGGACGGGCAACCATATCACCAGCGCCTCCTTCTCCGTCGTGGTCGTTCCTGTAATGAGACTCCGGAATCTGCTGCCAATCGCTATGGAGTACCGTGTGCTGAAGAAGTCGGCTTCAGGCAGTCGTTCCTTTCCTCTTCGTTGACCTGTAGATCAAATCGCACAGCACGGTTCTATCGCGTCGGGAAAGAGTGTCGAGATTACCTGTGTGGACGGTCGTTCGATTGATCAGTACGCCGTTCTGATTCGTCCGATGAACACGCAATTCGTGTGGGGTCAGCAGATGATTCCCGTGCTGACAGAGGGAAAGGGGGAGTGCGAGCTGGCGGATATGGAAAGCAACCACGTATCGGTCCAATATGCGTACACTTCGGTGTCCCAGGGAAGTGATCCCTTGTCGGAGATCCTGGAGCTCTCCGTGTTTGCTCTCTACTGGGTGGTAAATCGCACAAAGGGCACGCTCTTCATTGCAGGCAAGGAGGAGAAACCTGTGCAGCGTCTTCCAGGAGAACCCGTTACGGTTTCCTTGGGCGTAACTCCCAGCGACACTCCTCTGTTGCAGCCTGTTCTCTTTAGTGCTGGCGGAAACGGAAAGAAGACGGTGATTCGATTGAGAAAGGGAAACTCCCCGTGGAGTTCGCGTGTGACTCTGGAGAAGCAGGCGTGCGAAACAGTGCGCATTCCCGCGTCGCCTCCCTACACGCGCTTCGATTCACTCTACTCGGTGAGTGTGCAGCGTGCGCCGAAGCCGTTTGAGGCGACGCGTGTGCTTGTCATTTCCCCTCGCTACGTGTTTGTGAATCGGACACCGCACGAGCTGACTCTGTGGCAGGAAAAGGAGAGTGTTGCGCTTCCCGCTTCATCGGGAATTAGCTGGACGGAGTTCCTCCCCGCGTCCCAGCACATGCTTCGTTTGAGTAAGGATATGGAGTCCCGTTCGGCGCCCTTCAGTTGCGATAGCGCACAGCCCATCGACCTGCAGCTTTCCAGCGGCGCAGAAACGCTTCTCCTCAGCGTGAAGACGAGTCTCGTGGATGATCTGCACACCCTTTCCATCGACCTTCTGGTGAGACAAGTGGGGAATTGTCACAGATAGAAACCAGAGGACATTGGCTACTGTGTCAGTAACAGCACGGCTCTCGACTGTGTGACGGTTCTCCAGAGCGACTGCGACCTGTCATCAGGTGTTTCGGTGATGCCGCTGACGTCGCACATGTTCATTCCTCCGAACCCGATGGGCTCGCACAAGGTGTTGCTCTTCTTCAAGCAACTGACGGAGCCGGATGCAGCTTCTGCGTTTGCTCCTTCGGTGTGTGTCGATTTGGACAAGGTGGGCGTTGTCGCGACGATTTCGCGTGCGAATCCGAAGCGGACGGTGGAAGTGGTGGTCGAGGCGGAGGACACCACGCGGACTCTTGTCATTCGCGACGCGCTCTCCACGGAGGACGTGGCGTGGGAGCAGAAGAAGACGCTTAGCTTTATGCGGTCGGTGTTGGAGGAGGGACTGTCGGTTACGGCGTTTGCGTATCGGGACGCAGACAAGATGGCAAGCGACTTCATTACAGCATTCGAGGACTTTGAACTCCATGCGAGTGCGCAATCGGAGAATCGGGGGGTGGATCTCCTGCTGAATGACGAGTACTACTGGATTTACCTGCGCAACGTCTCCATTCAGGGTCTTCATCGCAAGCACTGTACTGTCGTCGTCCGCGTAAGCGACGGAGAGAAGATGGAGACGACAGAGAGCAAGCGCGGGTCCAACGTGTTCTTCGGAAAGGAGATGACGATGCGAAAACAGTCGATGGCGCTGTTCTTCAAGGTGATTGTCACGTTCGAGAAGGAGTCCCAGGAGTTCGATCTTTCCGTTCCGTATATGGAGGAATTGAATTCCATCCAATCGCTGTGTGTTCCCTTCCAAGTGACGGAGTCGTTAGAGCAGAATCGCGTATGTGACGGCGGTGTCCTTTATCTATCTCTCGTCCACTGTCACAACAATCTCCTGACCAACGCTCAGCAAGAGTATTTGCCGCGACTGCTTCAGAAGAGAGACGCCCTGAAAGACCAGTTGCTGGTGCTCTACCAAGCGAGGCGTTCCTTGGAATATGAGCAGCGCGTGATCGGATTCCACAACCAGAAGGCGGGTCTTTCCCAATCGTTCGTTGCCAGTCGAGGCGACGACTCGCTGATGCAGGAGGCCGTGAATCCTCACGTGCAGCGTGCGTTGCGACGTGGTGACTACGCCAACGCCCCCGTCCCCGAGGCCCTTTCGGTGGAGGAGGTGCTGCGTGATTTGGACAACGAAACGAAGCAGGAAACCGAAGCGAACGTGTTCGACTCCCAGATCGCGGAATTGGAGCGCGAGAAGCTTCTGGTGGTTAAGTTGCTTGCCATCCGGAACGTCTCAGCAGAGTCACAAGGAGACCTGAAGGCCACGATACGGCTGGGCGATCGTTCCTTCATTCTGGGACACTCGAAGGAGGTTACGAAGGCGGCGGAATACTCGTCGAAGCCTCTGGAGGTTGTGTTCAAGAAGCTGCGTCTCGGTTGTTGCTTTGAGGTGATGGACGATGGGCGGGTCGTTGTCACGCGCGTGGTAAAGAACGGCGAGGCGGAGAAGCAGGGCGTGTGTCCCGGAATGGTTCTATACGGAATCAACGGCAAGGTGGCGCAGGGACTGGGTGCCTTTGTCGACAAGAGGGTAAAGGAGCTTCCGCGTCCTCTGTCGCTCACATTCATGGCGCCGTTCCGACTTCCTACGGTTCTCTACGATGACGTGCAGTGGGCGGGTCGTGCGATTCTACCGGCGGAGACGACGATCGGCCAGAGCACGATGCGAGTGGAAGTGCTTCGTGGAAACTCGCTCGTGTACGCGCAGGACGTGAAGATCCACCGCTTCGCGGAATGGGAGGGTTCGGTGGGAGATGCGACGTCTCCAACGACAAGCTGTCTGTTCGCGTCCAAGTGGGTAGATCGTTCTGCAGCATTCGACCGGGCGGACACGGCGATCACGGTATCCTTGGCAGGCGTGGACGTGAGCGTCGTGGATGCAGTCCCTCGCGAGGTGCTAAATGCGGGTCTTCGCGGCATTTCCGTTAGCTGGACGACCATGCTGACTGGGAAACAATCCATTGACCTCTCGCTGTCAAAGCTGCAGGTGGATAACCAGCTGTTGAACGCCATGGAGCCGGTACTGGTCGGTCGTGTGAAGCCGGATGAGTCGTCGACGCTTCAGGTTTCCGTCGTTCTCCCCCCGCGCGTGCACATTCTGTACGTCGAGTACTTGCGCGTGCGGCTGTGCGATCTATTTGTGGCGATGGACAATCGTCTCCTGGTGGCTCTCATTCAACTCATCAGCAGTATTCCCCTAGATCTCCTTGTGGCGGCTTCGGACACGCCACTCGCCCTGGATATCTTCCATCCGGAGCTGCGAATCCCTGCGGTGGTGCAGTCTTCCTGGAGACTCTTTGCGGAGAAGTGGATCATCGAGAAGACGTCCATTGCGATTTCCAACAAGATCGATCCCGCGACGACAACTACAGGCGTCTTCCTCCCTCCCATTCCCGCTCTCCTTCCTCTGCAGACGATTCTGGACACGTTGTGCGGGTTAGTGGCGGACATTGATCGCACGACGTTACGCTTCGACGAGTTCAGTCTGCACACCTTCTTCGGTCCGGCCGCCGACCTGGTGCGTCGCCTGACGTTCCACTACGTGGCTCAGGGAAGTCGTCAGGTCCTCAAGCTCTTGGGCAGCATCAATCTGCTGGGCAACCCAGTCGGTCTCGTGGAGGACGTGAGCAACGGCGTGAGGGCGCTAGTGTCCAGCGCTTCGAAGGACCCCGAGATGAAGGATGCAGAGTACTCACAGCGGCTGGAGGAGGGACTAAATATGATGTGGCGGAGCACCGCGAAGGGCGTGTTCAACACGGCGAGCAAGATCACAAGCACGATCGGCAACGGAGTCGCCTCGCTGACATTCAACAAGCACTACAAGGAGCAGCGTGTGATGGGTCGCAACGGATTCCTCCACGGAATCACGTCGGGCGTTTCGGGCGTGGTGATGGATCCGATTCGCGGCGCACGGAGAAACGGCGTACGAGGCGCGCTGGAGGGCGTGGGAATGGGTCTTGCGGGCGTGGTGACGAAGCCGCTCTCGGGACTCATGGACGACACGACGCGCGTACTGGACTCTGTGAAGGTGGCTGCGAGCGGAGAGAAGAAGCTGGAGCGGCTGCGGCTGCCTCGCTGTGTGCCTTGCGACCGCGTGCTTCGTGTGTTCGACGAGCACACGGCGTTCGGACAGTCGCTGTTTGCGACGGCGACGACGCGCTTCCTGGTGGAGCAGGAGTCCGGCGAGCAGTACGTTCTGCACTGCTGCGTGGACGGCAACTCGCACTACTTGGTGGTCACGCAGTTTCACGCGTTGCTCCTGGAGCCGAACTGCGACCTGTTGTGGTGCGTGCCGCTGCGTGGCATTTCCGTGGAGGAGGAGGACGAGGAGATGCGGATCATCCTGGGCAAGCAGTCGCGCCTGCTGCTGTTTGCGGAGAAGAAGATCTGTTCGCGCATGTACGGCATTTTGAGGAACATCCCGCTGTGGACGCCGAAGGAGATTGTGCAGTGCTCAAAGGACTTCGTCCGCTTCGTGGAGACGCGCTGTAGAGCAGTTTGGTCGGGGTGACACGTAGATAAGCGCGACGAAATGGTGGAGAAGGCGTACAGTCGGCCGGCGGTGGACTTCAAGTCGCTGGACCTGATGTCAGTGTGTCTAATCTCGGTGGACCAGCGGTACGAGCGCAAGATGGCAGGCAACTACAGCGTGAAGGCCACAGCCTATCAGGAGTATTGTCTGGAGGTGGTGGGCGGCGTGGAAGGGAACGCCATGGCGAGCTGGCGCGTATATCGTCGGTACAGCGAGCTGAGGTAGGAAAGGGGACGAAGTGGGATGTAGAACGCTGTACAAGTCGATCGAGTCGACGCTACCGAAGGAGCTGAGGAGCGTGAAGTTCCCTGGAAAGAAGTTCCAGATTCTGGGGTCGCATCTGAGCGAAAAGGTGTTGGCAGAGCGCGAGCAGCAAATGCAGGTGTTCGTTAACGAGTGTCTGTCGAAGGAGCCGGTCATGCAGCTCTCGGAGGTGAAAGCCTTTTTGTGCGCAGACGCTGTGAATGTTCGATATGAAGTGTAGTTTTTTTGTTGTTTGTTGGCATTTGGGACTGTTCACTTTTTTCACATGCCGGACATTGTTCCCAGCTCTTCAGATGCTGCTGGTCAGAGTCATCAAGATAGTCCTATAGAAATGGGTGAGGGAGTCACATCGCTCGTCTACTTCGAGAAGATGGTGCCATTCAGTTCGGCAAATGGTCTGAACTCCGAAATCACGACCTCTTCGCACTACCTGCTGTCGAAACGGAAACGGCGCGAGAAGCGAATGAAATGTACCACTGGTAAGGGAATCCCATATGTAGCAATGCGCGAACTCCAGTCGGAGTACTTCTTGTCCCATATCCCCATGGGAGGAGAAGGTCAGATATCTGGATACAAGGGTGTGCTTCTATCGATTGTGTAATTACAAGGGTTGCATGACGGATCTGCAATAACCGATCTGTCAAGTACTCCGCAGACAGACATTGTGGAAGTGAGTGGAAAGCAAAATTACGAATACAAATCGATCCAGAAACTCTGCGAGCCCGGCACCATTCTCAAGTCCGGATTGTACGTGTTTTCTCCGAACAAGACTTTTCCGTTGGGTAGGAGTGGTTGCAGGAATTCATGAGTAGCAATTACCAGTTTCATAGGGATCGAGGAGGAGGACGACAAAGACGTGTTCATTACGGGAGCGGATGAAAGTGACGACCGTCTTCTTCTGTACGAGAGTTTGTGAGTGTGTTTGGAGTGATCGCAGAGATGAACAACGTCCGTCGCAACAAGGACCCGGAGCAGGATCTGAACGTCAGCTACGAGAAGTACATTAAGCCGTTCACAACGGTCAACACGGAGAACATCTACCTGGACAACGCCTATATCCAGCAGGTGGGTTTGTTCGTCCATGTTCATCGCAGTCATCGCAGACGTCCATTCTCTTCTTCGACGGCTGGACTTCTTCGGTAATCCCCTACATCAAGGAGACGCAACTGAAGCGGGAGCTCAACAGCATTTTCCAGAACAACTATCCCGATATTCCGAAGGACTTCACGTAGGGAGAGAGGCGGCTTTTCCACCGAGTTTGTCGAAACTGCGGAAGTTGAAGCACCTGTCGCTGATGCTGTGTCAGCCGTCGATCGTGTTCCCCTCCATCCACATCTCACTCAAAAACGCGAAGACGGTCGACTACGACATCGGCACGCTTGCGCTCGCCTTCTGTTACTTCGAGCGTCTGGCGCTCTACGGCGTAGGTGAGAGCGGTTGCGTTGACCGGCAGCACGTGAACAAGGGCAATCGCAAGATTGTCTGTGCGGACTGTCTCTTCATCGCCTACAAGTTCAATCAGTTGTGCGAGGTGTCGAGCGTGGAGAGTAGGCGTGGGTGCGGTGCGTGATCGCAGAGACGATGGCGCTGGAAACGATTCTGGAGGAGCTGAATACGCTCTTCGGCGTCGCTCCCGACCGCACGATCGCCAACGAGATTGAAGTGTAGCGACAGCATGGGATGTTGAGAGTAGATTGGTGGCGCTCGAGTTCTCGCTCCTCGTTCCCTACAACCAGTACATTGAGCACATCTTCTGGATTCTGAAGAAGCTGGACAGTCAGTGTGGTGTGGTGGCTGAACGGTAGCGAATCTGCAGACGTATCTGGGCGAAGCGATGTACGAGTCCTACTACAAGGCTCTTCACTACGACGAGCTGTGTGGCAAGGAGGAGGAGGAAGAAGAGGAAGAAACGGGCGATGGACGGGAGTTGGGAAGTGATATTGTGGAGACGTTTGATGAAGCGGATGAAGCTCCGCACGAATCGATTGTTTGTTAGGAAACAGGATGTTGTTATAGGTTGGATTGTTCTGGAATGGATTGTTTCTTCACAGATTGTTGAGGTACTTCCTGTTGTTCTGAAACGAGCGTGCGAGACTCTGTAGTGTCAAGAGAGGTAGCTTTAGCATTCAGCGAAGCAGCTTCCTTGGTATCCTGTGAACCAGCTTCCTTACTGTCTGTCTGGGAAGAGGAAGGGGAAATTAGATTATCCCTAACCACCTTCATGCGCTTCTCCGCCGACGACAACTGGGAACGCTGTAGAGGCTGCCAGGGCGGAAGTGGGACCAGAGGAAGATTCCGGACAGAGAACTTGCCGAGATCGGAAGGAAAAACAACATAAAAGACGGGGAATCTGCGGTTTATGGATAAGAGCAGAACAACTCAAGAAGCGTAGTTCCAGCAAGATTATCGCGTAACATCCGAACGTGTGGAACGATGTAGTACTCTTTTGAGGAGTGTGACGCCTGCGAGGGATCGTAAGGAATGTATTTCTCCATCAGAAGAATCAGTTGGTCCAGCGAGGACGTTTTGTATTTGGCTACCAGAGGATAGAGATGACTCTACGATGGACGAATGGGCGATTTCTCCTACGCTCAGATTGGAAAGCTCCGCCTGAAACACCTCGCCAACCACATCGAGCTCGGAACACCGAGTCGAAAAGGAGAGGATGGGGGCGATGCTGGCAAGGTTCCACTTGGCGTAC
>ENA-UERG01002174-UERG01002174.1-human-gut-metagenome-genome-assembly--contig:-NODE-2174-length-14494-cov-21.372824_pt1 | contig 14494 bp, 5 predicted proteins | sample MGYA00242954_ERZ507954 | MGnify/ENA primary metagenome ERZ507954 (study PRJEB26167, sample SAMN06115478) | human gut metagenome | host: Homo sapiens | place: China:Sichuan | collected 2015-01-21... | reverse complement strand
ACGACCGCTACGACCGCAATTACGACCGCTACGACCGCAATTACGACCGCTACGACCGCAATTACGACCGCTACGACCGCAATTACGACCGCTACGACCGCAATTACGACCGCTACGACTGCAATTACGACCGCTACGACCGCAATTACAACCGTTTAAAGATTAAGTTCTTGTTCTCCTTTTGGGGTAATTATCCATTTCCTACCATTAGGAGACTTTTGAATAAGGTCATCCTGAGCCATACGTACGAGAATACGACCTATTTTTCTCAATTTCTCATCGTGGGTGTTACTAGAAGAGAACACATGTTCTAGTCCTTCATATACATCTTTACGCCAAAAGCCCATATCTCCAGCGTTATGAGCTAGTTGGAGTAATAACTTTTGAATGCTATTTTCTTGAAGGCCTTTCTCCTTAGTATAATGCCCTATCTGATTTGTCATTTTTGCTACAGACAGAGAAATTGTATAGTGAGGAGCACGTCCCTCAATCAAGCCCTTGTCGTGAAGGTGCTTTGCGGCAGCTTGGGTGATTGGATGATGTTTTTGTACGGCATCCAACCATAGGCACTCTTTCAGTGACAATGAGTTGTTGGTCTTCAACAGGTTGGTATATTTCTCATCTATCATCTTGCCATAGATTGTTACCCCGACCGTACGATGTTCGTTATCTATCTCATAATCAGGCATAGGGAAGAAGCGGTTACGCTGCTCTGTGTAAATCTTCTTGATGCCACGTCCCACAGTATCAATCATATTGAAATTGACCATTCCACGGCAAAGGCACTCATTGCGATAATGGAGTTGTGGACCTTTGTGCTCCAACGCATTCTCGATGGTGCCAGGAATGAAACTACCACCATTTCCGTAGTATAATGTACTTGGACCTTCCACGAAGACAATACGTTGTTGTAAGGTATAGTCTTGATGTGCAATGGCATTATGCATCGCCTCACGAATGGTGTATTCATCATATTGCTTCATCGTATCAGGAAATAAAGTTCCACCAGGCAGCTCACGCATCGTCTTGTTGCGGATTTTGCTCAAGACCTTATCTACTGTCAAGATAAATGGTATGGTGAAGTGCTCGTAATCTTGTACGATGCCCTCCTCGTCTTGCCAAGTCCATGTGATTTGAGCTACTGCGGGATATATCTTTTGGATAGATAGTGGCTTGCCCAATAGCAAGATGGCTGCACGTGTCAGTTGTCCATCCCTCATCATCATGCTGTTTGAGAGGAATTCTTCTTTGCTCCAAGCGTCCACTTCATCTCCTGGAATGTTGGATGAATGTACTTTTTTGAACATGACTCTTGCTGTAGCTAATGCCAGTTCGTCCAAATCATTGATGGTAGCATTGGGTACGAGTTGAGCAGTCCAATCTGGAAGAGGTGGCTGACGGCGAATGGCATCTTGCTTGGCTTGATTCAGAGGCTTCAAACTTTCACCATCACGACCGTATGCCACACCTTTCCAATGCATCACGATGTTGCGTGGTGATGCAGGTACTTGGAATAGAAGGATACGTTTTCCTTCGACTTCAATTGGTACAATATCTCGGAAGATAAGATTGTCTGTTGTATGCTGGGACATGTCTTGCTTCAGACGATTGAGAGCAACTTCGCCATCCTTGAAGGATGTGCCAATAATCTGGTGCTTCTTGTCCCAAACACCAAATACAATCCAGCCAAACTCACGTTCTCGCAAGTTGGCTTCATTGCTGAGAGCAGAGAAGTACTTTCCCAACTCGTCAATATCAAAGTTGTTCTCCGCTCTTTTGAACTCGACCACCTCATTTTCAGAGTGCTCCCAGAGCTTGTGAAATATCTCGTTATAATTTTCCATTGTTCGTTATTTTTTTGAATTTTTATACAAAGATACTACTTTATTCTATAGATACTTTAATAATTAGAGAATGTTAGCATAGTTCATTCATAAAGAATGAAATTGGAAGTGATGTGAACAATTTTTGTTGTTCTTTAGATAGCTTCTTAAAATATATTTCTGCCATAGTTTTATTCTCAAGTAATAAATGAATTGCAGTCTTTTCTTCATTGGTTATATCTGGACTTTCTAAAAGTTCAACCAACAAGTCTTTTTCTTCCAATGTGAAATTTCTTTCTCTTTTTATGATTTGATGAAAGTTAATTATATGGCAAATCTTATGCTTCGTAGCTTTATCTAAGATCCATTTTGAGAGGGACTTGACTGCACCCAAAAGCATTGGGTTCTTTGTTGCTAAACCATCATACGTGTTTAATGCCATTAATAAATCATTCGTAGCTCTATTGTAAATGTCTGGATTATATTGTGAGGCAAACTCATAACTTGAAATAATCTTTGAATAATCAATATTGTTGACATTTGTAAAATCCTTGTTACTAAATATAGGAGTGAATGGAGAACTGATAAGTTTATCCCCATTGGAATTTTCGTATGCAACGACTAATGTTTCTGCATGCTTAAAAAACTCTTCTACCTTATATTTCCCATTTGACAGTTTGGTAGCGAACAACAGAAAATGGTATTTCCCTATTGTTGCTGTGGTAATTGGATTCAATTCGTGATCTTGGGATATTGGCTTTTTATCAATGATAGCTTGTCCCAGTAAATCCAAGCATACTGCATCTTCATCGCTTAGGTCTCCGATGTTTACATCTTCTGTAACGCCCATCAACTTATACAGCATTTTTGCTCTATGCCATTTCTTATATTCTTCTTCTATTTCTTTATAGTCTGAAGAAGGAATACTTTTTACTTGTACTTTGTTTCCCCCATAGCATATAACTTTAGTCTTTATGCATTCAAGCAAAAAAACTAATTCATGGAGTCGTGTACTTATGTTGTAATTTTTTGAATCAAATTTTATGAAATTTACTTTTCGATTGTTGATTCCGATAGTTAAGAAGTTGCCAATGTTTACAATTTCTGTATCTTTATTTCTATAAATATCATATTCTGTATAATAAACTTTTCCCGCAACTTTGATGTCTTCATTTACATGAGTTCCACGATACACTGAATATTGTTGCTCTCCGATAGGATATTCTGTGGAAAATCCATTATCACCGGTTTCCGCATAAAGATATACTGGTTGGTTAGTGAGTTTAAATAATGCTTCCTCTTTAGTTTTACAGCCAGAAATAGTTGCTGTTATTTTATACCCATGTTTGCTAGCTTCTTCTAGAGACAATATTTTCTTGTCTGTAAAAGAAATTTGCTTTTTACAGTCACGATGGAAATCTCGTAAGTCATTTTCTAAAGATGCTATATCTGGGTTGAATGGCGAAAGCCTTACTGATATTTTATTCTGATTATTTGCTTTTTGAATATAGCGTCTTAAGTCTATTGGTGCTAGCTTTGCTATATACACAAAGTTTCCTGTCTTTGTTATATAAACAACAAAGTAAAGTATTCCGCCATCTCTTTTGTAGGCATGTAAGTCTGTTAGTCTTATTGGATATGATGGGGTGCTGGGGATGTTTTTTATAGTCTTCCCCTTTACTTGTACGGCAATACGAATCGTAGATTGATTCTTGCTTTGCAAGTAAATGAATCCATCCCAAATGGGTTCTCTGTCATTTTCAGAAATACATGGGTTAAAGAGGCCATTTTTCAAGAAAATGTCCTTTACTGCCCCAACTGCTATTTGTTCAATCTGCCTACTATTCATGTTGTTTTCTTATATCTTGTTATTGATAAATATGATGTGGCTCAAGAGCTCTGTAATACTCTTTGCGTCATAATTATAGTTCAATATAATCAGTCTTTGAATATCTAATTTTTGTATTTTTTAGCTTGGGATGTGTTTGTAAAAGACATCTTAGCAAATGTAAACTTCGATAAATGGACTTGCATAATGAATGCTGTTTAGATAGATATTCATTTGCATATTCATCTAATTGTATTTTATGAGCAGGTGCTTGCCTCTCTTTGCGCAAGTGCTTTAATGGACTTAATATGTCATCGCAAATACTACTGTTTATATGGTTAATCCATTCGTTTAAACAATCTAACGAGCCTCTTGTGCTGCCATTGTCTCGTTTTATGGACATAAACATTTTAAAAAAATGTACATCAATGTTAGATATCACGATTTTTTCTAACAATAGCAAAAACTGATTATAGCTTTCAAGGCTAGGAAAAGGAAGTATGTCGAATTTCTCTAAATTTTCCTTGCTATACGTCTTTCTAAATAAAGACTTGCTGAACGCATCTGTTGTTAAGTTATTTATGTTTACGATTTCCTTTAATATGGCTCTGTAAATTGTATCAGGAAAATTCCATGATACATTAAAAAGATTATCGTAATAATCTTTTAATATTTTACAATTTGCAGTATCTTTTATCATATGCCCATGCCATATGCTTTGGTTCATTGAAGACATATTTTGTAGGTCTCGTGGAAATGCAACAATAACAAAGTCCTCTTTGTTTCTGCCAATGCCAAATGTCTTTAAATTTATGTATTGTGTACTATTGATATCTGCTTCAGAATGAATTTCTCCTTGATAATCATTGAACTTCAGATTTTTTCTTGGGTCAAATGCATAATGCTGTAATACATTGTATTCAAAAAAGCAGGCTTTAAGCTGTGGATAGCCTATTGCCATCATCTTTTTAAATGGATATGATGCTAACTCTGATACATTTCTGTTCTTTCCCAAGTAAGATGGAGATGGATACAAAACTAATTCTTCATTGAATGAATAGTTCTGAATGTATTCAATTTGTTCTTCTATAGAAGGAAAACCAAATCTAATGATATATGGATTGCTGTCAAATTTTGAAGAAAGTACACAAATGTCTCCCTTCTCAATTAGCTTTTGCAAAACATCTTTTGTTTCATTTTTTGAACATGATGTTACGGAACTTAATGGGATACCATTAAATTCCGTAGATTGAATATAGTGCAAGTAAACTTCATCAAGAAGTTTGTCTATACTTTTTTGATATTTGATGGGACTATTCATATTGTCAAATTTAATTATTATATCCAAATTTATTCCATGCTTCGAGAACGAGGCGCTTGGTGCGGTATTCGCCGTATTGGCGCAACTCGTTGTCTTTCAGCACTCGGAAGGTCTCGTTGATGCAACCTTTGCCACAGACATCTTCTGGGTCGAGAATGTAACGGAGGTCTTCGGTGTTGAGACCATAGAGGTGGGCGAAGATGGCATCAAGCTCGGCTTGGAGGATGGCTCTGCGCTCTGGATTATAAATCCAAGGCTGCTGATTACCAAGCTGAGGAAGCTCCATGCGCTGTTCCTCGCTCATTTCGTCCCATAACTCTGATGCCCAACCATCCATGTCGTGATTGAAATAGCATAGCTCCGCTACTCGCTTCACGATCTGCCATTGCATGGCAGATGGGATTTGGTCGGGGGTGAGGACGGGGAACTGCTTGACATAGTTGATGCTGGCATGTGTTCCTCCTATCTTTTGCCTTGTAGTATAGTCAAAAATCAAAGACGACATCATTCCGTAAAGCGAAGCCCCGGGCATACAGCCACGCTCCGCGTAGAGGAGCGTGGCTGTATGCCCGACGCCTTTGGCGTCGGGAATAGGCGCAATTATAAATGTTCTCTCTGTCATAGCATTTGTAACATCTCTAAAGGCAAAAAGCCACTTGTGCTTCCACTCCCACACAACATTTCCGTCCTTGTCATACTTTACCAATCTGTCATTTACGGCAGTCAATGGCACCCAATACCACGGCATAATACGGCTGTTAGTATTACTAAGTTCATCCAATGAAGGCATGTTGATAGAGTTTGGACGTTCGCCTTCTGTTGGCCAAGTTCCATAATGGTGATTGTAATGCCATATCATCTTGCCTTCATAGAGAGGAACATATTCCTCGCCCTCAGGTGTGGTAAATGTGTTTCCGTCCAATGTTGCTCCTGCTTCTGTTAGTTGAGCGTATGTACGGAAAAGATGGGAGTCATTTGACATATCTAACATGCGAGAGAACTTAATATTCCAAGGATTCTTTCCTGTGACATCATTCAAAAGAATACTTGAGTTGCGGTAAATCTTGGCCGTTAGTTTTGCGTCACGGCTGGTACGGAATACTGGACAAGTTTTCGTGTTGGGATTGAGACATGCGAAATCACTCGTCTGTAATGTATATATACGACGAGGATCTAACAGATGGTCAACTCTTCTTAAATAAAATCCACCTTTAACTTCGTGAGCCACATCTTTTTTTCCACAACAAGTTAGCAAGCAGAACTTAAAGCTGTGATGGATTTCAAATAGTTTTTCTTCATTTTCAAAGCTGTAAATAGAAACAAGCCTATTTTCATCAATGAGTTTTGAGAAGAAAGCTTTATTGCTATCATTCACGGCAATACCAGTAGGCATAACAAGTCCCCATGCCTCTTTTGAGAAAGAAAGGCATAACTCAGCAAACATCGGATAGAGGTCGATGTCTCCAGTTGCTGTCAAATCAAATCTGCCAGCCAAACGAACGAAGCGGCTGAGGGCTTCCGCATCAGCGAGGGCTTTGGTGTATTCCTTATATAATATAGGGTCTGTGCTTGGCAATTCGGCAATGGCTTCTTTGCGTTGGCTTGCTGTGCCAGCATTTACTATGTCGGCACGACCATGACTCTCAAACCATTTCTTGTCTTCTACCTTTATTTTATCCCAAGGTGGGTTGCCGCACATCACGTCAAATCCCTTGTTGGCAGCGAATACTTCTGGGAACTCCACGCACCAATGGAAGAAACGCTGCTCATCAGCCATGCGTTTCACCTCTGTCTTGAAGTCGGCAGACAATTGGCGATAATAGGTAGGAAGTGGCTTGCCTTTTTCAAGGCATTCCATTGCATCAATTTCTTGCAGCGCACGTATAACGGTTTTGGTATATGGCACTTCTGCTTCTAATAGCCATTTGCCATTCACATCTTCTTTTTCTTTAATGATTTCATCATGCTTAACGGTCTTGTAGAATGCGTATGTATAGATGTCACAAGCACGACGAAGGCAATCTACTCGTGCAGAATCCATTAATTCTTTCCAACGCTCTTGCTTGATAATTTCCTCTTCCAAGGTGTCTTCTGGCAGATGGTTGATAAAGCGAATCTTGTCTGCCAATCCAATTTGGGCGGCAGTCATCGTCTCTATACCGAATGTGTTTTCCAAGCCAAGAGACGGCTCGTTGCCAGAATTGCCACTTACGGCTTTTATGGCTTCCTGATTCATATTCTTAAAAGCCTTCAAGGTGTCTTTATCCTCAGCTGTCAGCGCCTTGTCGGGCACGCCATCGAACAACGATTGCAGGTCGGCAATGCCCAAAACAGAGTTGCCACAACGGATATGGTGGTCAAGGAAAGAGAGAGGCTTGCCTGCGCAATAGCCTTCAATCCATAATACCACCTTGCAAAGTTCCACGGCATCAGGATTATAGTCCACTGCATATACACAACGAGAGATAACCTCACGCAGTGCCTGTCGATAATCCAAAGATGCAGGATTGTCCTCACCTGTGCGAAGGGTACAGATGTACCAAGCGATAGTGCGAGCCATCGCCAATACGATATGTCCAGAACCACTTGCTGCATCGCATACTTTCAGGTTGAGCAAAGCCTTCACCTTCTCCTCGGTAGAGGATAGATGGGAAATCTTTTCCTTGATAACTGGTTCGAGTGTAGTCTTAATCAAGTTTTGTACCAAGTCTGGGCGAGTATAATAAGAAGAGGTGCTTTGACGATCCAATCCTCCAACGAAACCAAACTGCCAGTCGGCAGCAGTCACTCCTGGCTGTACGAATGGGCGCATTTCGAGAATGCCTTCATATACAGAACCAAACTCCTCTACGTCGAGAGAAGAATAGTTGATTTTTACACGTTGCTGGCGTTCATCGGTAAACTCATTGAGGGCACTGAAGGCTGTGAGCACATCATGGTTGCTCACTTGGCATTGTTTCAGCCAATGAAGTGTTTCTTTGCCAAAAAGCACACCACCCAATGGCTTGATGCCCAAACGCTCACCAAAGGTGTCTGGCTCGAAGAGATGGAAAGTATCCATCAATCCCTGCCACAAATCGAAATACTGGCGTTGCTTCAGATATGCCAGTTCGGAGAGGTGGCGCAAGCGGCTTGCTGCATAGAACTTCTTATAGATGTCTTGCCACGCACAGAGTTGCTTATAGTCGGGAGCATCAGGAGAATCGGGTATCTGATAGACCAATCCTCGCTCCTCGATGATGAAGAGGAAGAGCAAGCGATAGATAAAGTGAATCAGTTCCTTGTTCAACTTGGCTGCATCCATCGTGCCTTCCGTGAAGGCATTGCGCAAAGCCTCGTTGCCCTTGCCCTCTGAGGTAAGCACAGCGTTACCGATGGTCTCCATAGTCTTTTGTACGGCAAGAGACAGACCATTACGGATGCGGTTTCCGGATTCTATACTCATATTGAACCAGCGTTCCATAACGCAAGGCTCGTCTCCTTTGGCTTGGAAACGAGAGGCATGGAGCAGACGGAACATCAGGCAGAACTCGGTATATTTGTCTTCCTCCAACATTCTGCATAAGTCAAACTCAATATAGGTGAGCTTGACCAACTGACCGGAGTTGCGAATCAAACGGAGAATCTGTCCATTGCTGATGATGCCATAGACATTCTCTGTGGCATTGAGATATTCGAGCATGGTGGCGTGAGCCGACTTCTTTTTCATGCCACCTTTGGCACGATAGTCGAGTGAACATTTGTCCAATGTATCTATGCTGCCATCTGCGCTGATGTTTTCACCAATGACAATAAAAGGCATTTTGCATAACTGTTGGCAAGTATAGGTAATGTCATAGCCTGTGCCAGCCACCTCGATGTTGGTAGCTTGGCGGTCGAGCGTATAACCAAGACTTTGCAAGAGACGTTCCATGAGGTCACGGGCACGGCGAGTGCCGTATGGATCCTTATTGACCAAACGCTCGTTGCCAGCACGTTCCTTATAGAAACTCCAGTCGTTGCGAAGACTACTCCACACGTAGTCGATGGCAGCAGAGACAGGGATGTCCATGGCAAAGTCCTGTTCTCTGTTGCCTTCATACGTGTTGTCACGCTCTATATTGTGCAAGATGTCATCCGATAAGAGATGACCATATATATGAATACTTGTATAATCCATTTGTTTAAATCTATAATTTCGGTACGAACAAATAAGCTGCAATCACATCCATAGGCAATACAGGTTCTACCACCTGATACTCTGAAGCCTTTAGGTAGGTGCGATACTTAGAGAAAGCATCCACCAAATGAGAAGCTCTTTCGAGGGCAATGGCATCCGTATGCTGACGGAGTGTATCCTCATCAGTAATCCAACGAATGGAGTTGGTGAGCAATGTCTTCTGGGTAGGTAAGTCCATACTGCCTGATGCCTGGGCATAGAGGAACAGTTGCTTAGCCTCCTCTTGGGTAAGGAAATCGTGATTGTCAATTTTTCCACGATAGCCTACGAATATCATTTCCTCACCAACCAATTCTCGGTTTTCCACCTTCTTGTCACGGATAACGCTGCGTACACGCATCAAGAGAATCGTGGTTCGTTTGTCTATCTCTGAGGTTTCCATCACCAATGCACGGCAGGCTCCTAACTCTCCTCCATTGACAGAATCGTTGACCACGGCACGGCTCAAATCTTCCACGAAGGTATGGTTACGACCGATGTACATATAGTGCTTCGGGGTAGGAGAGGCGAAGGAAATACGAACAACTCCCTTGGCAGTAGCCTTGTCCTTGAAATAATGGCGCAGGTTGGCTGGCAATTCCAAGAAGTTGAAGCTATAGCAAAGAGGCTGGTCATCGGTTTGTACGCTGACACCTACATGCAAAAGTTGCTCGATGACAAAGTCACGAGTGTCTTTTACTCCACCAATTACCGACTTGGCTTCTTCCAGAGAGGCGGTCAAGCGAGTTGGATCCATCTGCTTATTGTTGTGGGCGAAGTAGGTATGAGAAATCTTCTCGTTCTCTTCCATCTTCTTCAACTGTATCTCTATCTCTTCATCCTGCTGACGTTTCCACTCTGGGTCGCTATCGAACAATGATAGCTCCATGTAATCAGTTCTTGTAGGAACCTTGGCATCGAAAATCTTTTGCATGATGGATTCCATCAAAGAAGCGTCGTTGTCTGCGATTGGCAGATAGACACCCAGTTTCTTGCGTATTTCTTCCTGCTTCTTGTAGAGTACATTGAGTACAATGTCATCCACAGGGTTGTTCTTGGAGTGAAGTGTAGATACCAAAACGTCTTTTGCCGTTTGTCCGAATCGGTCGATACGTCCATTTCTCTGCTCCATGCGGTTTGGATTCCACGGCAAGTCGTAATGAATGACTGCCTCAAAACCTTGCTGCAAGTTGACACCTTCAGAAAGACAATCGGTGCAAACCAATACATGGCGGTCTTCCTGTGACAAGGTATCAATCTTCATCTTGCGTTCCTCGTCGGCAAGGCGGCTGGTGACAATGCCAACTACCACTTTTTTGAATTTCTTGTTGGTTGCCAATTTCTCTGTAATATATTTGCCCACATATTCTGCTGTCTGTATATATTGGCAGAATACGATAGGGTTCATCCCGCTATCAAGAGAAAACTTCACAATGTCGAGTGCTTGTTTCACTTTCTCATCAGAGTCGGTTTCTTTGATGTGTTCTAACTGCTTGATAAATTGGGTGAACTCCTTCTTGTCAGTATTGCTGGTTGTTTCCAAAGCTTCTGGCACGACATCGTCTGCATTCAACAAGTCCTTCAATGGGTCGTTGAATACATATACTTGTTCGGATTCATCATCTGTGTTGGAAGAGGATGAATCTTCTCTCTTGTCTATCTTGTTTTGCAGCATGCTGATACCTGCGTCAGGACTTGACATCACGCCACGCATCAAAGCCAGCAAGTCCCAATAAATATATCGTTGCTTACGCTTGTCAGCTCCCGAAACTTTCTGGATACCATTCTTTACATACTCAATGAGTTGACCCAATAGGTTGCGATATTCCTGGGTATAAGAATACTCATCTTTATCTATGCGGACACGTTCTGGAAAAACAACTTCATCGCCCAGATACTGTTTGATGTCAGCACGGCGACGCTGTACGAAATAATGAGATAGTTCCTCACGTTCGGCAGCAGTTTGAAGCTGGTAATTCTCGAACTTCGGGTTCAATAAGCCTATAAGCGACTGGAACTCTTCACTTTGACCACTATGAGGGGTGGCAGTCAAGAGAACCAATTGCTGGTTTTGCTTATCAGCCAAATCCTTCAACAAGCGGTAACGCTGCTGTTGGTACTTGTTGGCACCAGTAGGTTTGGCACAGGTATGCGCTTCATCCACAATCACGAAGTCTGGGCAATGGTCCAGGAATATGTTTCGCTTGTTACCTTGCTTGACATAATCAATGGAAATGACCTGATAAGGTATGTCACGGAATACATTCTGATCAGGACGCAACTTCTTTTCCAAGCGACTGATGGTGGAGGAACGGATGATTTCTGCATCCAATCCAAACTTATCCTTGATTTCATTTTGCCACTGCTCGCATAGGTGAGGCAGACAAATCACAGCAAATCGTGAAATCTCATGACGATCGAGCAACTCTTTGGCAATCAATAATGACTCCAAGGTCTTACCGATACCCACATCATCGGAAATGAGAAGACGAATGCGTTCTTGCTTGAGAGCAAGAATCAGTGGAACCATCTGATATGGACGTGGCTCAAAAGACAACTTTCCTAAACACTGGAATGGACCAGCTATGTCACGGAAGGACAAGCGGCAGGCATTGTAAAGCACCTTGGCTGATGCCTTATAACTATTTTTACCGATGTCTTCTGCTGTAGGGCGATGGAAGTTGTAGGAATGAATTTGCAATTCATCCCCATAAAGTGGCAGGTAGAGACCTATCGTTTCTGCGTCTGTACCTCCCAAAGGTTTTATTATCATAAGATCATCTTCCCCGGATTGCTGAACAACCCAAGGACGATTCCTAAATTCTATCAATGTACCAGTCTTGTAATCCATATCATTTATTTTACTGGGGTGAATATATCAGAGTATTGGCTGATGAAGTCTTCCAATGGTGTGGCATAATGCCATGCCAAGACTACGAAGCCAGCGTCTTCAAGTACTTCTCTCTTTTCTTGGTCATCTTGCTGAACCTCAGGGCGGTCGTGTGGCGTTCCATCACAGAATATGACGATACGGTCGCCATACATAAAGTCTGGCTGCACATAGTATTCCTCTGGGAACATCGGTTGAGCCTTGTCTGGCAAGCGAAGATGATGCTCATGCAGATATTTGAGAAACTCATATTCAGTAGAACTGTTATGGTCTCTTGCAGCTTCCAATGCTGCGTATTGCTCATCATAGCTGAGCGTTTGCCCTGCTCCGTGCAGCTCTACCTTGGCTTCTTGCATCAACTTTAATGTGCTGTAAATCTTGCGAATATCAATCTGCTGATGATATGGCTGATTATAGTAGTTGAGCAGGTTGGAATAATCTGCTGGGGTAAGTTCGTTGAGTTCGTCGGGTGTCAGCTCTGGCTTGTTGAAGCAAATATCGTATGCTCTATTGACCACATCCATATAAGCCGTAGGTTCATTGACCAAACGACTCAGCACACCGAGAGAGCCTTCCGCATTCTCATAGATAAGAATGTTAGGTGTCGCTCTTTCACCCATGACCTCAGCACCCATCTCGCTACCTTCTATCTGGAAGACATCCTCAATGGCTTGCTTGAAGGCATAAAGGAATGTGCGCACAGCATTCTTATCCCTTAGCAACAAAGCTTGCAATGGCTGGATGTAGATGGCATTGGCTGTAGTCTCAGCGAACAACTTCACAAACTTAGTTCTGTCAGCCTCCTCTGGATTCTTGTCTGCCTCTGCTTGGATGCGAGCCAAACGTTCGTTGCTTATCCAGTCACCTGTCTTTGTGTCGAAGGCAAAGCCATTTCCATTGCTGTCATTTCTTGATTCCAAGATATAAGTCAAACGGCATGATGGAATGTAACGGATGTTTGCCAAGTGTTCACCATGTGGCGATTTTAGCTCACATTCGCTGATGGAACGTGGATCATCACTTGCAAAATAGGTCTTGGTCTGATAATATTTGCGTGAACGTTCCTCTTCTTGACACGTTATCTTTTCTGTTTCTGCTGCCACCATATCTTGTGTCTCTATGCACATGCCAGGAATGAGCTTCGCCACACCATCAAGTGATTCGCCTGTAATGATGTCGGTATGATGGGTAGTGTTCTCTTCGTCCTTATAGACTACACCTGTCTTTGGGTTGTAGAAGAATTTGTGCGGTATGATTTCCGACAAAATCTGCATACGGCTGATGCGGAACTTTCCACCATTATTATATATGATGTTCTGAGGACCAAACTCGCTTAAGGCAAGACGCTTTGGACGGCTGAGATATTCCACCTTATCTGACTTGTACTGTAACAATGCACGTTGAGGCAACTTAGTAAAGTTATAGCCAGGCAAGAATCCCTCACTTGCCAGATAGCGGTAAGGGTAGAACTCGTTCTCTTCCTTGTTCTTTCCTTGGTTTACACCCAACAACATGTCACGAAGACTCTCTCCACGGAGTTGTTTCATGTGGGCATCACGCTTCTCCTTGGAGTTCTCACCGTAGATGCGGTTATTGATGACAAGGCTTGCTTCCTCAATCTGAGTTTGTGCTTGTTTATAGAGAGAACGCCAACGTTGGAGGGCTTTGTCGAAGTCATGCTCATAATTGGTAAGGAGATTGTCCATCCAATGCTCTGTAAACCAAATAGGGCGTTCTGATTCCATACGGTTCTTTAAAAAGGTATCTTCCATGATTTGTGTGAAGACACGCTTGATTTGCTCCTTGCGCTCTGGAGTGAGTTGCAGGGAAGCACGAACCTCATCTTTCAATGTGATGTTGTTGATGTCTGTATAATCCACTAAGTCTTTGATTCCGTCAGACAGTTCCTTGATAGGGCATAATGACAGAATGGTAGAATGGAGGTGGGTACGGAATAGTTCTTCGTTTACCAATTCCATTCTTGGAGCCTTTACTTCTCCCTTTACCATCTTTTCGGGATGGCTGAGATAGTAATTCTCATGAGAGTTGCGTGGACGACAGTAGGTGTAAACCAAAGCTGCCTGTCCGCTACGACCCGCACGTCCTGCACGCTGGGTGTAGTTGGCTGGGGTAGGAGGTACATTGCGCATACCAACGATGGAGAGGTCTTTGATGTCGATACCTAGCTCCATGGTAGGTGAACAGTACAGGACAGGGAATTTTCCTTCTCGGAAATCCTGCTCACGCTGTTCTCGATCTTCTTTTGAAACTTGACCTGTATGGTCTTTTGCTTCCAAGCATACATCTTTGAGAGGTATGCTTTGGTAGAATTGTTGGAAATAATGGTTGGGTTCTTTATCAAATATATTACCGCCCTCTATGGTACGGAATCTCACCAAGTCACGGCGAATGTGTTGCTTGTCGCCAGCTTGCC
>ENA-UERG01002167-UERG01002167.1-human-gut-metagenome-genome-assembly--contig:-NODE-2167-length-14531-cov-5.057147_pt1 | contig 14531 bp, 9 predicted proteins | sample MGYA00242954_ERZ507954 | MGnify/ENA primary metagenome ERZ507954 (study PRJEB26167, sample SAMN06115478) | human gut metagenome | host: Homo sapiens | place: China:Sichuan | collected 2015-01-21... | reverse complement strand
CAAGCGCGGAAAAGGCGCGAGCAGATGGCGCAGGTGAATTTGGAAATAGTATCAAAGCCCATTACAGCAGCTCATGATACTTGCGGATATACAGCTTCTTCATCAGCGTTGCCAAGACCATGTAGCCCAGCACAATCAGCGCCAGATAGGCGAAGTAGACAGGCGGCAGCGCACACAGCCCCAGCGGCGCGGCGAGAGGCGTGAAGGGCAGCAGCGTCACGACGGCAATGCCGAGCATCGTCAGCAGCATCACCGGCAGGGACGCGCGGCTCTGGATGAACGGCAGCTTCTTGGTGCGAATCATGTGCATGACGAGCGTCTGCGTCCACATGGATTCGATGAACCAGCCGGTCTGGAACAGCGCGGCGAACTTGTCCTGCATCGCGGGGTTGGTCAGCTGCGCGAAGGTCATGCCGCCGCACGCCATCGGCGCAATCACGAAATACAGCAGCAGGTACGTCGCAATGTCGAACAGCGAACTGACCGGGCCCATCCAGAGCATGAAGCGGCTGATGCCCGACGCATCCCACGTCCGCGGCACTTTGAGGTACTCCGCGTCCACGTTGTCCCACGGAATTGCGGTGCAGGAAATATCGTAGATGAGGTTCAGCAGAATCAGGTGCAGGGACGCCATCGGCAGGAAGGGCAGGAACGCGCTGGCAGCAAGGACGGAGAACATGTTGCCGAAGTTCGACGCAGCCGTCATCTTGATGTACTTCATCATGTTCGCGTAGATTTTCCGACCCTCGATAACGCCCTTTTCCAGCACCATCAGGTCTTTTTCCAGCAGGACGACGGACGCACTTTCCTTGGCAATATCCACCGCGGTATCTACGCTGATGCCCACGTCCGCCGCCTTCATCGCGGCTGCATCATTGATGCCGTCGCCCATATAGCCCACGGAATGCCCCTTCTGGCGCAGGACGGTGACGACGCGCGCTTTCTGGGCGGGCGAGAGCTTCGCGAAGACGGTAATTTCCTCCGCCGCCTGCGCAAGCGTTTCGTCATCCATGGCGTCAATGTCCGCGCCGAGCAGCACGCGCTCAGCATTCAGCCCAACCTGACGGCAAATGGCACAGGTGACTTTCTCGTTGTCGCCGGTGAGAATCTTCACACCGACGCCGTATTCCCGCAGGGCATGAATCGCGTCACGGGTCGTTTCCTTCGGCGGATCAAGGAAAGCAAGGAAGCCGATGAGCACCATGTCCTTCTCGTCCGCCGTGGAGAACTGCCCTTCCGGCGCGGGATTTGTCTTTTGCGCAACGGCAATCACGCGCATACCGCCGCCATTGAGTTCATCTGCCTTGCGCAGGACGTAGGCGCGCACCTTGTCCGTCAGCGGAACGATTTTTCCCTTGCTTTCCGCATGGGTGCAGCACGCCAGCATCTCCTCCACCGCGCCCTTGGTAACCAGCTGGGTCTTTCCCTTGCGGTCGCGCACAACGACGCTCATGCGGCGGCGCTCGAAGTCAAACGGGATTTCGTCCACCTTCTTGAAGCGGGCAATCAGCTCATCCGCGCCAAGCTGACGCTGCTTGTCGATAACGGCAATGTCAATCAGGTTCTTGAGGCCCGTCTGGAAGTAGCTGTTCAGGAACGCGTGGCGAAGTACGCGGTCGTCCGGCTCGCCGTCTACGTTCAGGTGATATTCCAGCACCACCTTGTCCTGCGTGAGCGTACCGGTCTTGTCCGTGCAGAGGATGTCCATTGCACCGAGGTTCTGAATCGCGTTCAAGTCCTTGATGATGACCTTCTCGCAGCTCATGGTCATGGCGCCCTTCGCCAGCGAGGTGGTCACAATCATCGGCAGCATTTCCGGCGTCAGACCGACGGCAATCGAAATGGCGAACAGCCCCGCCTGAATCCAGTCGCCATCGCTCAGACCGTTGATGAGCAGCACAATCGGCACCATCAGGAGCATAAAGCGAATCAGCACCCACGAAACGCTGTTGACACCCTTCTCAAAGGTGGTCTTCGGCGGCTTGACGTTCAGCGCCTTTGCCATTGCGCCGAGCATCGTGTCATGCCCGACGGCGAGGACGACCGCCGTTGCGCTGCCGCTGACGACCGTGCTGCCCATGAACGCCAGATTGCCGCATTCGGTCAGGCTGCCGACCGTCTGGCAGACCGCGCCGGACTTTTCCACCGGCTCGCTCTCGCCCGTCAGGCTGGATTGGCTGAGGAACAGGTCCTTCGCGCGGAGGATGCGCACGTCCGCCGGGAGCATGTCGCCCGCAGACAGCGACACGATGTCGCCCACGACGATTTCTTCCAGCGGGATTTCCTTCTTCTCGCCCTCGCGCGTCACGCAGACTGTCGTGTGAATCATCTCGGAGAGCTTCGCTGCGACATTGCCGCTGCGGGTCTCCTGCACGAAGCGGAGAATGCCGGAAATCAGCACCATGATGGTGATGATAATGACCGTCGCCCAGCTTTCGTCGCCCGGATCGACCATCGCAACATTCGTCAGCGCGCTGAAAATCGCCAGCAGCACCAGCACGACAGTGAACGGGTTGATGAACGCGGCGGCAAGACGCTTGTACAGCGGCGTGCGCTGGCTCGTCGGCAGCACATTGCGGCCGTAGCGGTCGCGGGCTTCTTCCGCCATTTCTTCCGTGAGGCCATTTTCCGGCACGTTCAGCGCCGTGCGGAGATTCATTTCGTCGGTTTGCGCCGCCCACGTCAGGCGGTCGGCGGTCGCGCGGTTGTTTTCCGCCAGCATCTGCGAGGCAGTCAGGGTAACTTTCTTCTTCAGGTTCAGCGTCATGGCGTTTTTCCTCCTGTTCATCGGTCAAAGGAGCGCCATGCAAACCGATACTTTACAGAATCTGGCTGATGCAGAGACGCATGGGTCGCCGCATTTCATGGCTGCTCCGGGAAAAGGCAAAGCATAATGGATAACTGCCCGCGTCCATGCGTCTCACATCCTTCCATCATCATCAAATCAAATTTTGCGCACGAAAAAACCACCGCCCTGCAAAAACACGCAAAACGGTGGAAAAAAGCGTACACAAACACACCTGTTGTGCTGTCAGCCGAAATTCACCCCTTTATTCATACAAAAGGGCACAAAAACGGCGACCTGAAAACAGGCAATGTCAGTCCGCGAACGGCGAGTGTCCGCGGAGCATGGCGCAATCCAACGTTTTGCTGCGTCTACTGTGACTTATGTCCACGCACAATCGCCTTCCTTTCGCTGCAAATTCTTTCGGGGCAGCCGCATGGGCTTTTCCCGATTCGCCGTCATTATAACAGACGTTTTTTGTTGTGTCAACCCATGAATGTAAAAAAAGCAGAAAGCGCCCGGAATCGCCAGCCTTCAGCGCATTCCGGGCGCAATCCATATTTGACCAAATCAGCGGATGCTGCACGTCGCCGTGTGCGTGCCGCTCGCCAGTATTTGGCTCGTGCCATCCGGCAATGTCAGTTCGCAGCGCGTGCCGACCGGGACGCATACCGTCACGGTGAAGGTGGTTTCCGCCGTTTTCCACTGCACACTTGCGTCGCCGTAAGGGGTGCGTACCTTCGCGGCGGCGCTCGTCAGCCCGCCGCCCAGAATCGGCTTGACACGGAAAGCCTTGTAGCCCGCCTCCGTCGGCTCAATGCCCGCAATGCGGCGGTACAGGAAGTCGCCGACCGCGCCGGAGGCGTAGTGGTTGTAGGAAATCATCTTGTCCGTGCCGTCATCGCCAATCGGGCAGACGCCGTTCTCGTCCAAGCCGTCCCAGCGTTCCCAAATCGTCGTCGCGCCCGCCTTGACTTCGTAGAGCCATGAGGGGCACTTCGTGTTCAGCAGCATATGGTATGCGGCATCCACCTGCCCATTGTCGCACAGCGCGAAGAGGATGTACGGCGTGCCGGGGAAGCCCGTGCCGATGCACCAGTCGTTGCGCTTTGCCAGCGCGGCGAGGTTCGCAGCGGCTTTCTCCCGGATCTGCTGCGTGGGGAACATATTCAGGTAGATGGGCAGGACGTAAGCGGTCTGGAACTCCTCCAGCAGCTTGCCGTTGCCGTCCGTAAGAATCGAGCAGTACGCATCGGCGGTCTTTTCTGACAATGCCCGGTAGTGCTTCGCGTCCTGCGTTTCGCCCAGAATATCCGCGATTTTCGCCAGCAGCGCGCTTGTGTTGCACAGCGACGCCGTGCCTGTCCACTTGATGCGTCCCTGCCACTGGCTCATTTGCGGCACGTCCGGCGCAACCCAGTCGCCGAAGCCCAGCGTACCGGGCATTTCCCAGAGATAACGGTGCTTGCCGAAGCCGAAGCCGCACCAGAAGCGGCAGGCGTTGACGTACTTCTTCATCGTCGGATACATCCGGCGCAGCACGCCCAGATCGCCCTGCGCCATATACTGCGCCCACGGCACGAGGACGCACGCATCCCCCCACCAAGCGACCGCCATTTTCGGCATCGTCGCGGGGAATCCGTAACCCTGCACAGGTACCGTGTTCGGCAGACCGCCCGTCGGCAGCTGCTCCGCCTGCACGTCCAGAAGCCACTTGTCCAAGAAGCGATTCATATCGAAATTGAACACCGCCGTCGGCGCGAACACGGCAATATCGCCCGTCCAGCCCATGCGCTCGTCGCGCTGCGGGCAGTCGGTGGGGATATCCATGAAGTTTGACTTCGCACTGCGGACGATGTTCTCCTGCAGGCGGTTGAGCAGCTCGTTCGAGCAGCGGAACGCGCCCGTCTGCTGAATGTCGGAGTACAGCATGACGCCCGTCACCTGCACGTCCTCTTCCCGCACGCCCTCGACGCTGATGTAGCGGAAGCCCATGTACGTCAGCCGCGGCGACCACGTCTGCTTGCCGTCCTTGCAGATGTACGTCGCCGTCGCTTTCGCCGTGCGCAGGAACGCCGTGTTCAGCGTACCGTCAGGGTTCAGCACTTCGCTGTGGCGAATGGTAATCTTCTGCCCGCGTTTTCCCGTGACCGTCAGGCGCACCACACCTGCGAAATTCTGCCCGAAATCGTAAATCAGCGCATTGCCCAGCTTTTTGCAGCTTACGGGCATGAAAGTCTCGTGTTCCTTCACGTCTGCGCCGTAATCCGCCATCAGCTTCGGCTTCACGCGCAGACGCTCCTGTACGGCGCTCCGCCAAGCCGCCTTGTCCAGTGATACGGTTGCGTCATACGTTTCGCCGTCGTAGAAATCCGCCATGCGGACAGGACCGTCCTCTGTCACCTGCCAGCTTTCGTCTGTGCCGATGACTTCCGTGCTGCCGTCGCGGTAGGTAATCCGCAGCTCCGCCAGCAGCGCCTGACGGTCTGCCGTCACGCGATTGACGCGCGTGAACACGAACGACCCGACCGCCCAGCCGCCCGCGACCGTCGCAGTGATGCAGCTGCCTGAATGCAGCATGTCCGTCACATCATACGTTTGGTACATCAGCTGATGCGCATAGGACGTGAAACCGGGCGCGAAATACCGTTCACCGACTTTCTGCCCGTCGATGTTCAGCTCGTAGATGCCCATTGCCGTGGCGTACAGCTTCGCCTGCGCGATTTCGCCCCGAAGCGGCAGCGCCTTGCGGAACACCATCGGCACGGGCGAAACCTTCTTTTCCTTGAACACATACGCGCCGTCGGTAATCCACTTGCCCTGCCACGGCGTATCCATGCGTCCCGTCTCGAAGGTCAGGCGGGCAGTATCTGTTTCGCCGCTGTCCGACGTGACGGTAAGCGTCGCGGTGTACGTTGTGAAGGGCTTGAGCGGCTGCCCGGCATAGCGCGTTCCGCACTGGTCGGGATTGCGGATTGTCCAGCCGTTCACCGTCAGTTCAGCGGACTGAACGGACGCGCCCGCGCGGTCGGATGAGACGAAATAGGCAAACATCGGGGCGGCGCAGTCGGTCACCAGATGGTCGCGCAAGCCCTCGCAAGTAAACGATTGAATCTGAAACATGTTTACCACCTGCCGAATGAGATTGAAAACGGCGGTCAAGAGAATCGTCGAGATTCCCCTGACCGCCGCAAGTTCGATTACTTCTTCAGGGTGAAGAACGCGCTGACGACACCGGCGATGCTGGAAACGGCCAGCAGCACCAGATTCACAATCGCGCAGGTGGCGGAGGACATATTCGCCGCCGTCTGCACTTCAAGCAGCACATCCGCGTTGGAGAAGTAAATGAAGGCGAACCCTTCGACGCGGGCAGACACCAGATTGATGAAGGCAAGCGCCAGCAGCGCGGGAGCCGCAATCTGGCACAGGCCCGTCAGCAGGTCTACAACCTTCTTCGCGCCCTTGACCATGCTCAAGACGACCGCAGCCGCCTCCAGCACAGCCGCGCCCACCACCATCAGCACAAGGTTCGACACCGTGGCATTCTGGAAGTAGCCGGCAGCGGACGTGTTAATCAGATACGCAACCAGCGCGGCAAGGCTCAGGACACAAGTGACGATGGAGAGCCAAGCGCCGGCAGAGAGTTTTTTCGTGGCGTTCATGTTTATTCCTCCTTGTCCTCAACGCTTGTTCTCAACGCGCACAACGACAGGCTTCTTTTCCGGCAGGAGCGTCAGCACAACCCACGCGAGGAAGAACAGGACAGCCAGAATGCTGCTGGCGTAGGTGGTGACGGTCAGAGCGGTATCCCACCAGGTGTTCACGCGCTGGGTGGAGATGTTCAGAATCGCGCTGTTGGCGAAGATGTAGAGCTGGTACTTCAGGTTTTCACGCGCCTGCTCAACGAGGTTCGAGTCCTTCGACACCGTTTCGAGGGAGATGTGCGGCCAAACCGCGTCCACGCCGCCTTCGCCAAGGTTGATGTGGCTGTTGTCCGCCGCGAAGTCAGCAACCTGCGTGATGCCCGCCATGACCATGGATTCGGCGTTGAAGTACAGGTAGTTGTTCATCATGTCGGTGGAAATCAGACCCTTGAAGCCCCATTCACCGCGAACAATCTTCTGAATCATGCCCACATGGTGGGAAGCGTTCGTTGCGCCGATGCGGTTGAAGGCAATCATGACGCCCATGCCGAACGCATCGCTCAGCGCGCCCTCGAAGCCGCGCAGGTCGGTTTCACGGAACTTCTGCTCGGTCATGTACGCGGAGATGCCGGCGCGGTTGTGTTCCTGATCGTTGAAGCCCATGTGCTTCGGGCCGTTGATGATGCCCTTGTCGGAGCAGCCCTGAATCACTTCACGGCCGATGACGTTGGTCAGCATCGGGTCTTCGGAGATGTACTCGTAGTTGCGGCCGTTGTACGGCGTGCGGTTCAGCGTCAGACCGCTGCCCCACAGGTCGTAGCGTTCAACCCACAGGCAGGAGTTGCCCTCAACCAAGCCCCACTGATACGCCAGTTCCGGGTTGAAGGAGCAGCCCAGCAGCGTCTGAGAGTTGACATTGAACTTGTAGGTCTTGCCAGTCGCCTCGTCGGTGTAGCCAGCGCTGATGCCGGTCGGGCCTTCGTTCTGGATGACGACGGGGTTGTCGATGTTGGTCAGGGTATCGGAGCGGCTGCCGCCGTGGATAACTGCGCCGACCGCTTCGTCGATGGTGATGGCATGAACCAGCTTATCCCAGTAGGGGTCATTGATGTTGTTCAGCTGTTCCGCGCCGATTTCGGATGCCGTGAATTTCGGGCCGGGGACAGCTTCCGCCGCCGCGCCCGTGTCGGAGATGGTGTAGGTTTCGCCGCGCATTTCGGCAATCCACTGATCCTTCTTCGGGCTGTCAGCAATCTTGAGGTTCAGCTTGTTGTAGTTAATCGGGAAGGTGTTCCAGTCCTGACGGGTCAGGTAAGTGACCGTGCCGGGCAGCCAGTAGTTCAGGTCGGCGTCGTCCGCCACGTTGGTAACGGTCGTGTTGTTGGCAATGGCAAAGGTGGTGTTGTCCAGCTGATCGAGCTTCCAGCTCACGACAGCCTTGCTGCCCGCCGCGTCCATGCCGTCAGCAACGGTTTTGCCCTGCGCCGCCAGAATGTTGTTGACCGCCTCATGCGCGCCGGCTGCTGCCGTGAAGTAGTAGTCGCCCGCATCGAGGATGTAGGTCTTGGCGTTGTTCGCATCGTAGCTTGCCAGATACTTGGTGGGAATAGTAATGGTAACTTCCTTGCTCTTGCCGGCGGCGACGTCCACCTTGGCAGAGTTCAGGAACATGACCGCGGACTTTTCGACCAGATTCGTGCGGTCATAGTCGGTGTAGGGCTGCTGCACATACAGCTGGGTGAGGAATTTGCCGTCCTGATTGGAGTTGTTCTTCACTTCGACGACGGCGGTGATGTTGCCGTTCACGCTGCGGTCAACCGTCACGCTCTTGATGGTTTGGGTGTAATCCAGGTAGCTCAAGCCATGACCGAAGGTGTAGAGCATTTCGTCGCCGTAATTCCACGCGCTGCCCTGCGTTGCGCCAGCCGCGCTGTTTGCGTTGCCCTGACCCATGACGGCGTCAAAGTAACGGGTTTCGTAGTACTTGTAGCCGACGTAGATACCTTCCGCCTCGACGATGTACATGCCGCCGTTGTAGGTATCCGCACCGCCGAAGGAGCCCGTGCCGATATTGCCGATTTCCTTGCCGGGATAACGCGGGTCGTCATTACGGCAGACGATTTCGTAATCCGCGAAGTAGTCGCCGCCGACGTTCTGCACCGCCGGGATGGACTGGTGGTCGCGCACGAAAGCGCTTGCCAGCGCGCCCGTCGCGTTGACCTTGCCGGTCAGCACGTTCGCGATGCCGATGGTCTGGTAGTCGTTCGGGCAGCCGATGTAGCAGATGCCGTCCACCTCGTGCGAGCCGCCCTCGGCGATGTCGGCAATCATCATGTTGTTGCCGGTGTTCAGCAGCACGATGACCTTGGAGCAGGTTTCCTTCGCCGCCTCGACAACCGCCAGCTCATCGGCAGAAAGCTTCAGCGGATCTTCGCCGGTTGCTTCACCCGCGTAGTTGAGCGCAGAGCCCGGCTTGTAGGTATTGCCCTCGCCGGCGCCGCGCGCAAACACGCAGATGCCGATGCTGTCCTTGGCGATAGCCTCCTTCCAGTTTGCCGGAACGCCCAGCGCCTCGAACTCCGCCGGCGGCACTTCCGCAATCTGGTAGGTCGTCCAGTCACCCGGCGCGCTGACGTACATGTGGTCATACACCGTGGTGGGAACTTCCTTGCCCGTCCAGCGGTTGGCGCGCATCTCGGTGTGCATGTTGATGATGTTGCTCAGGTAGTAGTCCTTCAGGGTCGCATTGACCGTCAGGCCCGCACCTTCCAGCGCATCCGCCAGCGTCGCCGCGTCCGCGTTGCCGCCCTTCGGCCCATAGACATTGTACGCCGCCAGACCGAACAGGGCAACGTTCGCGTTCGCTTTCAGCGGAAGAACGCCGTTGTCGTTCTTCAGGACGACCGTAACTGCTTCGCCCTCACGGATGGCGATGTCGCGCGCCGCCGCCGCCATGTCCTCGATGGTCGCGTAGTCGGTCTTGAAGCGCGCCGCGCTGTCGTCATTGATGGTCACATAGCTTTCCGTACCCAAGGTATCGTCCAGTGCGCCGCGGTAGGTGTTTGCCACACCCGTGCCGACGATGGAGAGAACCATCAGGCAGGTCATGAGTGCCGCAAGGCCTCTCATTGCAGGGGTAAATTTCTTCGCCTTCATGTGTTTCCTTCCTTTCACCAAGGCTTGAGATTGATTTTAGTATAGCAGAAAATAATCACGCAGCACATTTTCGGCGCGAACTGTCTTTATTTTGGCGTGTGTGGATTTTATACAGTAATTCGCCCAGATTTCGCAGGCTGGTTTTGTGCATATCCACAATGTGCAAAACATTATAGGCATTTCGCCTGCTTTTTCCGTGCGAAAAGGCTTCCTTTCGCGCAAGAGATTTGCTATACTATTGGAAACCAAGCTGTTTGCAAAGGAGGTCGGCCCGATGATTCGTGTAGCACTGGTGGAAGATGAAGAAAGCAGTCAGCGCACACTGACAGAATATCTGGAACGGTTTTCGCAGGAGATTAACGAGAAGATTCACATCTCCATCTTTCCGGACGGCGCGGAAATCGTCGAGGACTACCGCGGCAATTACGATATCATCCTCATGGACATCCTGATGCGCTACATGGACGGCATGGAAGCTGCCAGCGAGATTCGCAAGGTGGACAAGGAGGTCGTCATCCTCTTTATTACCAGCACGCCGCAGTACGTCATGAAGGGCTACACGGTGGATGCGCTGGATTATGTGCTCAAGCCCGTGAGTTACTTCGCTTTTTCGCAGCGGATGCAGCGCGCCTTGGAACGCATGAAGCACCGCACGCGCAAATTCATCTCCGTTCCCTTCCAAGGCGGAATGCGCAAGCTGGATATCTCCCAGATTCGCTATATCGAGGTCGTCAATCACAGTTTGATTTACCATCTGGACGGCGAAACGCTGGAGGCGAAAGGCGTTCTGTCCGAATTGGAAGACGCACTGACGGCATACCACTTTTTCCGCTGCAACAAGTGTTATCTGGTCAATCTGGAACACGTCAACGGCGTGAACGAAAACTGCGCGGACGTGGACGGCGATCAGATTCAGGTCAGCCGCCCGAAGAAAAAGGCGTTTCTGGACACCCTGAACAACTACATCAACGAGGTAGGCAAATGATGCACGTCGATTTGTCGCATACGCCGGGTCTGCTCTATGCGCTGGCATACTGGCTGAGCAGTACCTTCTATATTCAATTGTATGGCAGCCCATTCAGCAAGGGCAGGAAATTCGGCATCAGCGCTGGATTTCTTGCCCTGATTGCCGGTTTCATGACGCTGACGGACGGTGTTTCCGCGATTGGCTTTTTCCCCTGCATGGGTGTGACGGTCGCGCTGATTTTTTTCTATATCCGCATTGCAACGCACATGCCATGGGCGAACGCGGGCTACTATTGCGCCCGCGCATTCATCTTGGGCGAATTTTCCGCCTCGCTGGCGTGGTATCTGTTCTATTTCTTCGTGACGGTACCCGGACTGCCGCTCACGGTTTGGACAACGATACTCGTTTTTGCTGCTGTCCACGCCATCATCCTCTACACCATGTTTCTGCTGGAACGGAAATACCGCGACGGCTCAAAGCTCATCAAGATTACCGCGCGGGAACTGTTCACCGCTGCCGTCCTTGCGATTGCCGTCTTTTCCGTCAGCAACATCAGCTTTGCCTTCACCGGAACGCCCTTTTCCAGCCAGTTCACGGCGGAAATCTTCATCATCCGCACCACCGTTGACCTCGGCGGCGTCGCGATGCTGTTCGCCTATCACGTCGTCATTCTGGAAATCAGCACGGAGCGTGAAATGGAGCATTTGCAGTCGCTGCTGCACATGCAGTACGAGAGTTACCGCATTTCAGAAGAATCCATTGCCTTGGTCAACCAAAAGTATCATGACCTGAAGCACCATATTCAGCTGCTGCGCGCCGCCTCCGCCGCCGAGCGCACGGAGTACCTCGACCAGATGGAGCAGCAGATTCGCACCTACGAGGCGCAGAACAAGACCGGCAATCGCGTGCTGGACACGATTCTGACCGCAAAGACCATCCAATGCCAGAGCGAAGGCATCAGCCTGACCTGCGTCGCCGACGGACAGGCGCTGGATTTCATGAACCCGATGGACATCAGCGCCCTGTTTGGCAATGCGCTGGATAACGCAATCGAAAGCGTGAAGAAACTCCCGAACCCGGAGCAGCGCCTGATTCACGTTTCCGCCATGCGCCAGAAGGACTTTCTGCGCATCCGCGTGGAGAACTGTTACAGCGGCGAGCTGCGCTTTGTGGACGGTATGCCGACGACAACCAAGCGAGACGCACGCTACCACGGCTATGGGCTGAAGAGCATCCAGAGCATTGCCCACAGCTACGGCGGGTCGGCGACAATTGATACGAAGGATGGATGGTTTGAATTGCGGCTGCTGCTCCCCGTGCCGAAGGAGAAAAAGGGAGAAGCGGCGGAAAAGCAGGGATGACAAGCAAAATCATAAAAAGGAAGGAACCCTGCAGGACAAGCGCAGGAAAGCATTGCTCCGCCCCTCTGCAGGGCGAAATTTCGCCGGGAAAGCCATTGACAAAGGAGCTGAAGTTTGTTACAATAACCGATAACCTACGGCAAACTGAGGCTGGAAGATTCCAGTTTCGGCAAAAAAAGACGCATTACGAGGAGGATTTTCGCCCATGCTGCAAAAGGTTGTTCGGGAAGGTCTTACGTTCGATGATGTGCTGCTGGTTCCGGCCCGCAGTGAAGTGCTGCCCAAGGAAGTCGATCTTTCGATTCAGCTCACCCCTGTGATTAAGCTGAACATTCCGCTGATGTCTGCCGCAATGGACACGGTAACGGATTCCCGCATGGCCATTGCAATGGCGCGCGAAGGCGGTTTGGGCATCATCCACAAGAACATGTCCATTGCAGAACAGGCAGCGCAGGTTGATAAGGTGAAGCGCTCTGAGCACGGCGTTATCACCGACCCCTTCTTCCTCTCTCCCGATCACCTGATTCAGGACGCGGAAAACCTGATGGCACGCTATCGCATCAGCGGCGTGCCGATTACCCGCGAAGGCAAACTTGTCGGCATCCTAACCAACCGTGACCTTCGCTTTGAAACAGATTACAGCCGCAAAATCAGCGAAGTCATGACCAGCGAAAACCTCATCACCGCGCCCGTCGGCACGTCGCTTGAGCAGGCGAAGCAGATTCTGGCGAAGCACCGCATCGAGAAGCTGCCGATTGTGGATGAAAACGGTATGCTGCGCGGGCTGATTACCATCAAGGACATTGAGAAGTCCACGAAGTACCCGAATTCCGCTAAGGATGCCAAGGGGCGTCTGCTCTGCGGCGCGGCGGTCGGCGTGACGCACGATGTGTTCGATCGCATCGAAGCGTTGCTGGACGCGAAGGTGGACGTGATTTCCATTGATACGGCGCACGGCCATTCCGTTGGCGTGCTGCGTCAGGTGGAAGCCATCCGCAAGCGCTTCCCGGATATTCAGCTGTTCGCGGGCAATGTGGCGACGGCGGCGGCAACCCACGACCTGATTTCTGCGGGCGTTGACTGCGTGAAGGTCGGCATTGGACCGGGCTCTATCTGCACGACCCGTGTTGTGGCAGGCATCGGCGTGCCGCAGGTGACGGCGGTGGCGGACTGCGCGGAAGAGGCCGACAAGCACGGCATCCGCGTCATTGCTGACGGCGGCATCAAGTATTCCGGCGACATCGTGAAGGCACTGGCGGCAGGCGGCTCCTGCGTCATGCTCGGCAGTATGCTCGCGGGCACGGACGAAGCCCCCGGCGCGACCGAAATCTATCAGGGCCGTTCCTACAAGGTGTACCGCGGCATGGGTTCTCTGGGCGCGATGGAGCACGGCTCGAAAGACCGCTACTTCCAGGAGGACGCGAAGAAGCTCGTGCCCGAAGGTGTTGAAGGGCGCGTGCCGTATAAGGGAATTCTGGCGGACACCATCTTCCAGATGGTTGGCGGCATCCGCTCCGGCATGGGCTACTGCGGTGCGAAGAACATCGACGACCTGCGCAAAAACAGCGAGTTCATCAAGATTACCGGCGCGGGTCTGGCTGAAAGCCATCCGCACGACATCTCCATCACCAAGGAAGCCCCGAACTACACCATGAACCCGCAGGGCTGAGAACCCGCGGGACGCGGAAACGGAGGATGACATGGACGATAAGATTGAAAAGCTCAAAAGCTGGATAGCGGAGAGCGACAATATCGTGTTTTTCGGCGGCGCAGGAGTCAGCACCGAGAGCGGGATACCGGATTTCCGCAGCGTTGACGGACTGTATAATCAGCAGTGGAAGTACCCGCCGGAGACAATTCTGAGCCACAGCTTCTTTGAGCGCTATCCCGAGGAGTATTACCGGTTCCATCGGGCAAAGCTCGTTATCGACGGTGTGAAGCCTAATCGCGCGCATCTGCGCCTTGCGGAGCTGGAGCGCGAGGGCAAGCAGCCGGCAGTAAAAACGTACTTGAGCTGCACGGCAGCATACTGCGCGCGTATTGCTCGCGCTGCCGTATGCCGTATCCGGCAGACAAGATGAACCACGGCGAGGGCGTCCCGCGCTGCAAGTGCGGCGGCGTCATCAGACCGGACATCGTGCTGTACGAGGAGCAGCTTGACGAGGACGTGCTGGCAAAGTCCGTGCACTATCTGCGCAATGCCGATGTGCTCATCGTCGGCGGCACGTCGCTGAACGTGTATCCGGCGGCGGGACTCATCAACTATTACCGGGGAAATAAGCTTGTTCTTGTGAACCTGAGCGAAACCCCGTATGACAGCTGCGCGGATCTGATAATACATGAAAAAATAGGCGAGGTTTTCAGCCGGATATAAAAGAAAGCCTCTACCGGAGGAAGTTATGGCAAAAGGTAAGCTGATAGTTTTCGAGGGAATAGACGGCAGCGGGAAATCGTGCCAGTACAGGCACATATGCCAGCGTCTTGAAAACGACGGAATTGACTATAATCATATTGTGTTTCCCCGGTATGACAAGGAGAGTACCGCGCTGATACGCATGTATCTCGGCGGCAGCTTCGGTAGCCATCCTGCGGATGTGAACGACTACACCGCGTCCACC
>ENA-UERG01002165-UERG01002165.1-human-gut-metagenome-genome-assembly--contig:-NODE-2165-length-14563-cov-5.367044_pt1 | contig 14563 bp, 8 predicted proteins | sample MGYA00242954_ERZ507954 | MGnify/ENA primary metagenome ERZ507954 (study PRJEB26167, sample SAMN06115478) | human gut metagenome | host: Homo sapiens | place: China:Sichuan | collected 2015-01-21... | reverse complement strand
CGTCGAAACAAGCCCCGCGCCGCCGGATTCAAAGGCGGGTTCGCGGTCGTAAACACCGACGGCAAGGTGGGTGCTTGTCCACGGCACAAGTCCGTTTTCCGTGCGCTTGTAGGCGGTCACAAGGCGATTCCGCTTGCTTTCGGGAACGTAGAAGCCGGTATCCACCATGTCCAGCGGCTCAAAGAACTCCTTGCGGAGGAACTCGCCGAAGCGCATTCCGCTGACGACCTCCACCACCGCACCGAGGATGTCCGCGCAGGTGGAGTAGCGCCAGTGCGTGCCCGGCTGGAAGGACAGCGGCTGCTGCCCCAAGCGGTTGCAGAACTCCACCGTCGGCACGCCGCCGCCCGCAAGGATTTCCTGCGTTGCTTCGTCGAACACCTTTGCGGCGTACTGCCCCGCCGGGTCGCTGTCGGGGTAGCAGACGCCCGCCGTCATGCCGAGCAGCTCCATCAGCCACGGCGCGCGGGTCGCGGGGCGAATCGTGCCCTGCTTATCGACGACGCGCGCATTCCGGAAGCCCGGCAGATAGCGATCTACGCCGTCCATCAGGTCAATCTGCCCGCGCTCCGCCAGCAGCATCACGGCGGCGGCCGTAATCGGCTTGGACTGGCTGTACAGGCGGAAGATGCTGTCGCGGTGAATCAGCCGCCCCGACGCAACGTCGGACATGCCCGCCTGCGTATAGAGCATTTCCTCTCCGCAGCGCCGCACCAGTACGCTGATACCTGCGCATTCCTGCGCTTCGACAGCGGAGGCGAGAATATCGGTGACTTGTTCGTGAAGGGTCATGAGAATAACCTCCTTGCATGTTCTTCAGCAATCATTCGTCGCTTTCGATGAAATCCGGCAGCTGATGCAGCGTCACAAAGCTGCTATCCCGATAAATCACCCGCAGCGACTCCGGCGTGTTCCCCTTGCTGCTGTCCGTCAGCCAGCTGGTGTGCCACACCATGAAGTACGCCCACGGGGCATTCGCCGCGTCCATTTCCGCGCGGGTCGGAATCTGTCCGCACTCGTGGAACACAATCGGCATCCCTGCCGGGGCAAGCGCGGCACATCGCCGGTATAAATCTCCCTGCGCACCGCCCTTGTAGCTATCGCCGCCGAGAATATCCACCACGTCGTCCCCCGGATACCACGGGCGCAAATCCTCCGTCGCGTCAGAGAAGCCCAGCACCCAAATTAGATTCCGCAGACCGTGAACATGCGTGTAGCGGTCGTGCATCAGCCGCCACAAGCGCACAAAATTCGCCACGCCGCCGCGACCCCACCAGAACCAGCCGCCGTCCATCTCGTGGAAAGGTCGCCAGAGAACGGGAACGCCATCTGACTGCAAGCGCTTCAGGTAGGGGACAGCGTGGTCAAGCCCATCCAGCAGACGGCGGTTCGCTTCCGTGCCGTCCACAAAAGCGGAAGCCCAGTCCAGTTCGCTTTCGCGGCATTCGGGGTAACCGGAGAAGAAATCCGCGCCCGTGTGCCAGCAGATGGTGGGAATGCCGCCGCGCGCCCACCAGTCCTTCGCGCGCTGCGTCACGCCCAGATAGTCGTTATCCATGAAATCCAGCCCTCGAATGGCAGGCTGACGGCCGGTGACATCGGTCAGGTAGCTGATTTCATGCTCAGTCGAGCGGCACCATTGGCTTTCCATCTGCCCGGTCAGGCACTTGCCGGAAAGCGATTGCAGGTATTCATAGACGCGCCGAGCGGCGGGCAGCGGATTTTCCGCGCAGAGGGGACGGAACATAATGCTTCTCCTTTGCTTTGCAGGAATCTGCTTGCAGTATAGCAGGAAATGCCCGCCTTTGCAACGGGTTGGATGAAATTCGTCTTGTTCCGGACGGCTGTTTGTGCTATACTTATTATGGGCGTTTATTGGAATGCTCATGAGCCAGCGGGCATCCCCCGCTATGGGAGTTAATAAATGAAGCTGAAAAAATTGGAGCTGTATGGCTTCAAATCCTTTGCCCAGCGGACGGAAATCGTCTTTGATGAGGGCATAACGGGCATCGTCGGGCCGAACGGGTCGGGCAAGAGCAACATCGGTGACGCGGTGCGCTGGGTGCTGGGCGAGCAGAGCGCGAAAACCCTGCGCGGCGCGAGCATGTCCGACGTGATTTTCAACGGCACGCAGAAGCGCAAGCCGCTGTCCTACTGCGAAGTATCGCTGGTGTTTGACAACGATGACCATGCGCTGGCGATGGAAGCTGCCGAGGTCATGGTCACGCGCCGCGTCTACCGCAACGGCGAATCCGAATACTACTTAAACCGCACCGCCTGCCGCTTGAAGGACGTGGTTGACCTCTTCCGCGATACGGGCATCGGCAAAGAGGGATACTCCATCATCGGACAGGGGCGCATTGACGAAATCCTCTCCCGCAAGAGCGAGGATCGCCGGCAGGTGTTCGAGGAAGCAGCGGGCATCGTCAAGTTCAAGGCGCGCAAGGAAGAAGCGGACAAGAAATTGCAGCGGACGCTGGAAAATCTGGAGCGCGTCGATGATATTCTGGATGAACTGACGAAGCGCCTGAAGCCGCTGGAAGAGCAGAGCCGCAACGCCCGCGTGTATCTGGAGCTGTCCACCGAACTGAAGGATTTGGACTTGAACCTCTTCCTGATTCGCTCCGACCGGGCGCGGGCGCGCTTGTCCGAACTGGAAAGCGAACTGCTGACCGTCCAGACGATTTTGGCGGACACGGAAAGCAACCTGACCGACAAGACCGCCCGCCGCGACGAGACGCAGAACCGCATCGATCAGCTGGAAGAAGCCATCACGAAGGCGCGCACCGAACTGATGGAATGCGCCGAGCATGTGCACGAATCGCAGAAGAAGCTCTCCGCCCTGCAAAGCCGCCGCGAGACGCGCAGCGAGAACCGCCAGCGCATCGTCCGCGAGCAGGAGGAAGCACAGGAGCGGCTGGCGGAAATCGAGAAGGATCATGTACGGATTCAGGCGGACGTGGAGAAGCAGCACAGCCTGATTGCCGACGCGGAGCAAATCCTCCGGGCGACGCAGGAAGCCGCCGAAAAGGCGCAGGCGAAGGAAAAGGAAGCGGACGCCGCGCTGGAAGCGCAGAAAGCTGCTGTCATTGATCAAATGAACCGCCTGTCCGATGTCCGCAACGACAAGACGCGCCTGAACACGATGCAGGCGCAGATGGAAACGCGCTTGACGGAAATTGAGGAATCCAGCGGGGCACTGCAGGAGCAGGAAGCTGCCCTGCGGGAAGCCTTGACTGCCGTCGAAAAGCAGCTGGAAACAGAAAATCAGCATCAGCAGCAGTGTCAGGAGAAGCTGGCGCAGGCGCGGCAAGCGTCGGATGAGGCGGATACCGCGTATGCCAATTTGCGCGCGGATGTCGAAAAGCAATCCGCCGATATGCAGGCGGCGGCGAGCCGTCATAACGTCCTGACCGAAATGACGCGCGACATGGAAGGCTACAACATGGCGGTTCGCCGCGCGATGACCTACGCCAAGCAGCGCGGCTTGACGGGCGTCAAGGGCGTACTGGCGCAGCTGATGACCGTTCCGCAGGCGTACGAAACGGCGATTGATATGGCGCTTGGCGCGGCGCAGCAGAACATTGTCACCGACACCGAAGAGACGGCGAAGGAGCTGATTAACTACCTGCGCCAGAATCGGCTGGGGCGCGCGACGTTCCTGCCGATGAGCGCCATCCGCGGCAAAACGCTCTATGGCAATGAGCGCAATGCGTTGAAGCTGCCGGGCTGCCTCGGCGTGGCGAGCGAACTGGTGCAGTGCGCGCCGGAATATCGCGGCATTGTGGAAAATCTGCTGGGGCGCACGGTGATTGCCGACAACCTCGACCACGGCATTCCGATTATGCGCGCGGGCAATCACGCGTTCCGCTTGGTGACGCTGGAAGGCGACGTGATGCACTCCGGCGGCTCGATGACGGGCGGTTCGGCGCAGTCGAAGGTCTCCAACCTGCTCAGCCGCGAGCGTGAACTGAAGGAATTGACCGCGAAGCTGCAAACCGGGCGCGCGGAATTGGACAAGTGCCGTCAGGAACTGACGCAGCGTCAGCAGACGGCGCAGGAGAAGCGGCAGAAGGTCAGCGATGCGGTGAATGCATTGCATCAGCAGGAGATTGCCGTCGCCCGCGAACAGGCGCGCCGCGAAAGCGTATCCGCCGACCTGAACACCCATTTGCAGCGGATGCAGGAGACTGAGCAGGCGCGCGTGCAGCTGCATCAGTCGCTGGAGGACATTCGCCAGCAGCTGGAGACCATTGAACATCAGCGCACGGGCGCGCAGGGCGACCAGAGCGCGATGGAGCAAAAGACCATTGAAATGCAGAATGCGCTGGTCAAGGCGCGCGCGGAAGCCAGCGCGGAAAACGACCGCCTGATGGTGCGCACGCTGCAATTGTCCGACCTGCGCCACGGCTTAAGCGACTTGGAGCGCGACGAAGCCCACGCGCAGCAGGATCAGGCGCAAATCCTCCGCGAACAGGAGCGCCGTGAGCAGCTGCTGCACGAGATGGACGAACTGGACGCCATTGACGAGAACGACATGAAGCGCGAGGAAGCCGAATCCGCCCGCCGCCAGAAGGAGCAGCTGCGGCAGGAGAGCGCCGCGCAGGCCATCGAGCAGCGCCGCGCACAGGCGCAAAGTGACCTGCGTGACATCCTCAGCGACATGGAGAACCTGCACGAAGCCTACAACCGTGACAGCGAGAAGCTGCACAAGACCGAGCTGGCGAAGGCGCGCATCGAGGGCGACCAGAAGAATCTGCAAAACCGCATTTGGGACACCTACAAGCTGACCTACGCCGGGGCAGAGGAATTCCGCCGCACGCCCTTCGACGAGAAGGAAAGCGACCGCCGCGCCGCCGAGCTGCAAGGGCAGATTCGCGCACTGGGGACGGTCAACGTCGGAGCGGTGGAGGAATACGCCGAAACCAAGGCGCGCGTGGACGACCTGACCACCCAGCAGCAGGACTTGAAGCGCGCGGAAATGGACTTGCGCGAACTCATTGAGCGGCTGCTGATTCAGATGCGTTCTACATTCGTCGAGAACTTCTCGAAGATGCAGGGGTATTTCGCCGAGACGTTCACGCGCCTGTTCGGCGGCGGCCATGCGGAACTGAAGTTGATGGATCCGGACGACCCGCTGAACTGCGGCATCGAGGTCAACGCCCAGCCGCCGGGAAAGAAATTGCAGCTCCTGTCGCTGCTCTCCGGCGGGGAACGCGCGCTGACGGCCATTGCGATTCTGTTCGCGATGCTGAAATTGAAGCCAACGCCGTTCTGCATACTGGATGAGATTGAAGCCGCGCTGGATGACGCGAATATCGGGTATTACGCGGATTATTTGAAGGAATACTCGAAGGGAACGCAGTTCATTGTGGTGACGCACCGCAAGGGGACGATGGAGCGCTGCAACAGCCTGTTCGGGGTGGCGATGGAGGAACAGGGCGTGAGCCGGATGGTGTCGGTGTCGCTGCAGGACTATCAGGAGTAAGGGAAAACTGAAAGGGGTATCACGGCGGACAAATCCGCCTGATGAAAAAGGAGGTTTTTCACATGAGTGAAAACGGAAACAATCAGTATCGACTGCTGTCGCCGTGGGCGTATGTGGGCTATGGCATCCTGTTCACGCTTCCGGTCATTGGCTGGATTCTCGCCATCGTCTTTGCGTTGAATGACGACAACCTGAATCGCCGCAACTTTGCGCGCGGTTACTGGTGCGGCGTGCTGGTGGCGGTCATCGTGGTGGTTATCCTGTCGATTGCTGGAATGGTGATGGGCGTGTCGATTATGGATGGGTTCAGCAGCTATCAGTATAACTACCGATATTGATGAGGGGCTTATCAGAAGCGAGGCTGCCTGCCGAGTGCGGGCAGTCTTTTTTGCTGCCCGGATGGCGCAAGCAGCGGAATCCTCTTGTGAGGTTCCACAACAATTTGGGATGCTTTTGTTAGGAATGCCAAAATTATATTATTCAGAAAGAAAATACTTGACTTTTTTTGAGGGGAGGGTAGAATGAAAGTAAGGAATCACAAAGGAAGGAAATGACGTGGAAATTCAAAGAAAAGGGCTGAATTGGGCATTTATCGTGCTGGCGGTGGTGCTTCGGCTGCTGAGCTTGATTCACGGGGCTCTTCGGCGTTGACCGCTTCTACCTTGGCTACAAACTGCTCACCGCGGGCGGCTTTGGCATTTGGGCGCTGATTGACTTCATCCGAATCGGCGTTGATTCGCTCCGCCCGGCGGATGGTTCGCCGTGGATGGAGGAAACGCGCGACGAGAACATCCGCAGCATCGCCGCCAACATGCAGGCAATCGCCGAAAAGCTGGAGAAGCTGCAAGCGCAGAATGTTCCGGCAGAAGCACCCAAGCCGGAAGCGGACGGCGAAAATCAGGAGACACACAAGGTGTCGCTGAAAAAATAACTTCCTAATGGCAATAACCGCAGGGCTGTCAGGCGCAGGACGCTTGGCAGCCTTTCGCGTGGGGAAAAATCCGCTTGCAAACTGCGCGGAAAACCAGTACAATAGAATCGTATCCCTGAATATCAGCATGAACGAGGTGCTTTTGATGCCTTTGTGGAAACGAACGCTGGCGGCGCTCCTGCTGGCGGTGATGATGATACTGCCCTTCGCGTCGGCGGAGGACGCGGGGGAGGCCGTGCCGGATGACAGCGTGGAGTGGACGGAGGGCGCGGCGAACATCACGCGCGATTTGACCCTGAATGATGAGGGCGACGACGTGTCCGCCCTGCAAACCGCGCTGACGGATTTGTGCTATTACAGCGGCGACGTAACCGGGCGCTACGGCGAGGCGACCAAAACCGCGGTGGAAGATTTCCAGCGAGATTTTGCCCTTGCGGTGACGGGCATGGCGGACAAAGCGACGCAGGAAGCCATCTATGCGGCGGATTATCGCCCGCTGCGGCTGGGATGCGTGGGCGAGGACGTGCGGCAGGCGCAGATTCGCCTGATGGCGCTGGGCTACTACACGGGCAAGATTTCCGGGCGCTATCTGCCCGCGACACAGGAAGCCATCCGCCTGTTCCAGACGGCGAATGCCCTGCCGATTACGGGCGAAGCGGATGTGCAGACGCTGGAACGCCTGTTCAGCGGCGATGCCATCAGCCGGGATTCGTCCGCCGCGGCGACGCCCACCCCGTCGCCCACGCCCGGAATGCACCTCTCGGATGAAACCACCACCCCGACGCCCGCGCCGACGGTGGCGTTCGTCAAGAAACTGCAATACAACAAGTCCAAGGGCGAAGAAGTCAAGCTCGTGCAGACCCGCCTGACGGAACTGGGGTACTATTCCGGCAACATCAGCGGCAATTTTCTGGGGCACACGCGCAATGCGGTGAAGGCATTCCAGCAGCAGAACGCGCTGAGCGTGGATGGCATCGTGGGTGAAAACACATGGAACGCGCTGTTCAACGACCCGGATGTGCGTGCCGCGACCGATGATCCGAAGCCTACGCCCGAACCGACGCCTGTGCCGTTTGCCATCACGGTGGACGTCAACAATCAGGTGACGACCGTCTACGGGCGCGACGAAAACGGCGATTACACCGTTGTTGTGCGGCAGATGCTCTGCTCCACCGGCACGCGCAAGAATCCGTCGGATATCGGCACATTCACACTCAACGGGCGCACGGCGCGCTGGTGCTACTTCCCGGAGTGGGGCAGCCACGCGCAGTACTGGACGCGCATCAACTCGTCCATTGCGTTCCATTCCGTCATTTACAACACGGTCAACACCATGGATTTATCGGTCAAGTCCTACAAGAACCTCGGCAAGCGCGCGTCGCACGGGTGCATTCGCCTGACCGTTGCGGATGCGAAGTGGATTTACAACAACTGCGGGGCAGGGACGGTCGTTACGATTCGCGACGACATGCCCGCTGACCCGGAACTCCGCGCCGCGCTGAAGCTGCCCTCGCTGAACACGAAGAACATGCTGCCCTACGTCACGCCGCAGCCGACCGCAGAGCCGGATTATCGCGCCGGGACGATGCCGCCGCAGCCCTTCCGGACGCTGAAAGTGAACAGCTCCGGCGAGGATGTGTACTGGATGCAGCGGAAGCTGACGGATCTTGGCTACTATTCGGGCAAATGCTCCGGCACGTTCCTGGCGGGAACGCAGAACGCGGTGAAGGCGTTCCAGAAGGCGAACAGTTTGTCTGCGACGGGGACGGCGGATGTCAAGACGCTGAAGCTGCTGTATGCGGAGGAACTGTCGGCGACGCCCACGCCGGAGGTCACGGCGGATGACCGCACGCCGGAGCCGCTGCCGACGCCGGCGGCGGGGCAGTGAGATTCCCTGCGGGCGTGAAATCCTGCGCCGCGAATTTGAAAATAGTATAAAAATAGAACGCGCTCGTCAGCGGAAAGGCTGGCGGGCGCGTTTGCATTTGCGCACAATGGACGATGCTTGAAAATTGTGCTATATTCCCCGGCGTGGCGCAGAAATCGACCGTTTTCTTGCCGTCGCGAACGCCGGGGGCTGGCCGTCATTTTGCGTACGGCTGACCGCAGTATGTGCAGCGCGGCGCGCTGCCGCGTCGGCCGCTGTTCTTCGCGCCGCAGCCGGGGCAGATCCACTGCACGAATGTGCCCTCCGGCGTGTACAGCGCAACCGTGCGCGTCGCAGCGTTAATCTGCAGGTTTTGCAGGTATCCCGTGCCGATGAGCGATCTGAGCTGCTCAAGGGCTTTGCTGGAGGAGAGAACCGTGCCCAGCTGGTCAAAGGTCAGGCTTTCTTCGGTCAGCGGGAGCAGCGCGCCTGCGATACGGCGCGCGCAGGCTCTGCGGTATGCATGGCGAAGAATGCGAAAGACAGGCGTTATGAGCGCAGCGAATAGGAAAATACCCATCACGCCGGACAGCGTTTTCCCCTGCGAAAACATCTTTATCGTCGCGGAGACGGTCGCCGCCGCAAAAATGGCACAGACCAGCACAACGGGAATATCCGTTTTTTTCTTGACAAAGGCCTTTGCGCTCAAATATGGATTGGTGATGTTTGTCATTGCGCGTCTACCGCCACCTTACAGGTTTCAAATGCTTCGTAGGGATCGCCGCCGCTTAGTACCGCCACGATGCCGTCGCCGTAGTCTTCCATATAGCTGTGCGGCATGGCGAACAGGTAGAACAGCTCGTTCTCACCGGGGAGAACATCCTCCACCAGGTTGCAGGAGCGGCAGGAGATATAGAATTCGTCTCCATCCAGATCGAGGCGGAACTGTGCATAGTAGATCTCGTTGTTGACCAGCGTGGTGAACACGGCCATCTTTTCAAAGACCTCCCGGGTTCCATGAATCGGCGCGTCCACGGACACGGACAGCATATCATCGTAGATATAAACGGTTATAAAGGCGTATTCCATCGAGTTATCGACGGAAAAGGGCACGGTGAAGGTATAGTCGTCATATTCATAGGGAAATTCATTTTCTTCCAGAAAATTCTTCACCAGACTGGCCATTTGATCCTCTTTGCTCATCGGAACAGAATCGGCGAAGGCTACGGAAAACATCAGCAGTGCGGTCAACAGGAAAACGATTATTTTCTTCATGGGGGAAAATCCTCCTCTTTTTGTTTGATCAATGAAAAAGAAATGACGGTCGCTCGTTCCGCGTAGCACAGCGCAGTGCTTCATTCAGAAACGGCATTATTTTGCGGATTCTTCCGGCGCAAAATGGATCAGCATAGAACCAAAATAGTCCATATCGCAGCCTTTTTCCGTGGGCACGATGTACAGCGCCTGCGTGTAATAGTTGATGACAATGCCGTCGACCTCACCCGCTTCTGTGGGCGCTTTGCCAAAGACCCATGTGAGACCGGGAATATCCGCGCCTGCTATGACCAATTTGACGGTGCCGTCCTCATGGAAGAGAAGGGAATACTCATAATTGCCCAGCTGCGCGGCGGTCATGTTGTAGCCGCTTACATCCGCGTCGGTCATGACGTACTTCTTTTCCAGCATAATCTCGGCGCCGGCGGCGGGTTCGGGCGTGACGGCGGGATTGAATTCCGCAGTTGGTTCGGCGGCCGTTTCGGGGGCATCGCCGGTACGCTCGTACCACAGCGTGAGGTCGCTCATTTCAAGGCTGAGCGTTCCATCCTCGCGCAGCGTGACGGCAGCCTCGCCGTTCAGGATGGAGATGAGCAGCGTGAAATTGTCCATGCGGCAGGACAGACCGTCCAGCGTCGTACCATGCAGGGTCAGGTCGCAGGTAGTGCCGTAAATAACCAGCGTATCCCCCGCCATTTCAGCGGCTTCAGCGGGCAGTGTGATGCCGTCCGCTGTGACGCGCGCAAGCGACCAGAAGCCTCTGAAATCGTCGATAATGGCGCTTTCGTTGATGCTCGGGACGGCCGCGCTTGAGGCTTCCGGCTTCTCGCGGCTGAACGTCATGGTCACGCCGTCCATGGAAACCGTGAGGAGCGCGTCCTGCAGCGTGAACGATATGCCGTCCGCCATGAGTACGCCGTCCTGCATGGCGCAATGGATGCTGTCCACGTCGCCGTTCGTGTTCATTTCAGCCGCGCCGTCCGCGCCGAGGGTGAAGGTTACATCCAGCCCCATGTCGGCCAGCGGATAGGGTGTGCCCCCTATCTCCATGCGCACGCCGTACCACACGCCCAGATATTCATCGGGAATGCCAGTGCTCTGCGCAACAGGTTCGGGAATGGGGGTGGGTTCAGGCGCAACTTCGGGTTCAGCTGCGACTAACGTGCCGGACTGCGCGGGCGCGGCGGTTTCCACGCTTGCATCCAGCTTCAGGGTGGGGAGCAGCGCAGGCAAATCGGGCAGCGTGGGCTTCGCGTGGGCGCATGGCTCGGTGATTACGGTAACCTCGCTGCGGTTTTCGCTCCAGCTCTGGCAATTCTGAGCGTGCCTGAGGTTTTCTTCGCTCATGCCTTCAGGTACGCGCACGGTCAGCTTGGGCGCGACGTTCATCATCAGTCCCATGGGGGACGCGGTCAAATCGCAGCCGTCGAAGCAGATTTCGGCAAGGTTCGGGCAGTTGACGATGCAGTTTTCGCCGAAGTCCTTCATCTTGCTGGTGAAGTGCAGGCTGGTCAGGTTCTTGCATTCAGTAAACGCGCCGTATTCCACACGCTCCGCGTCGGCGACGAAGGAACTGAGGCCGGCAAAATTGAACGCCTGCTGGCCGATCCTTATGAGATGCTCGCCAAAGTACAGGTTGCCCAGCGGCCCCGCGCTGTCGAAGGCGTAATTGTCGATTTCGCGCACGCCGTTGACGAAGATTACGTTGTTCAGGCTCCGGCAGAGCATAAACTGATTGCCGCCGGTGCTCTCCAGGGGCGCGTAGCAGACGAAGGTCTCCAGCTGCTGGCAGTAGGCGAGCATCATGCCCGGCAGCTCTTTGATTGTTTCGGGCAGCACCAGCGTGCGCAGGCGCACCCATTCGGTGCGGTCACTCGTCACAGAGGAATCTGTATAGTCATGGCACGCGTCAAAGGCGTTGTAGTTTTTGAAGCCTACCACGGTTACGCCGTTGATTTCGCGCGGCACGACCACATCCACGTCAGTTCCGATGTAGGCGGCGATCAGACCGGTATCCGGATCAAACTCAAAGTTCTCGGCGGGAGTCGGCTCGAAGGGCATCTTTACGAATTTGCTTACTTCGCCTTCGCGCAGCATGGGGTCGTACCACGGGCGCTGGAGCGTCTCGTTCCACGCGGCAAGCTGCTCATCGGTCGCGTCGGCGGGCAGACGCAGCTCGGCGCTTGTGCCCTCGACGGCGGAAAGCGGGAAACTGCCGGCGGTGGGGATGACCATCTTCGTCAGCTTTGTGTTCGCGAAGGCTCTCTCGCCCACGGAAGCGGCAGCGTTCAGGCGCACGCGCTCCAGCGCGGAGCCTTCAAACGCACCTGCGCCAATGGCGGTCACGTTCTGTATTTCGGCACTTGTCAGCGCGGTGTTGGCAAACGCGCCCGCGCCAATGGCGGTCACGTTCTGCATTTCGGCACTTGTCAGCGCGGTATTGGCAAACGCGCTGTCGCCGATTTCGGTCACGCCCGCGCCCAGCGTGAGCACGGTCACGCCGCTGCCTTCAAACATATGCGCCGGAATTGCGCCGAATTCGACGGTCACGTCGCTCAAAGCGGGCAGATTTGCAAACACGCCCGCGGGGATAATCGCCGGATCGCACTGAATCACCAGCTTTTTCAGCCCTGTCAGACCGTCGAGCGCGCCTTCGCCGATGGCGGTCAGCGAGTCGGGGAGGGTCAGGGCTTCCAGCTGCGTGCAGCCCGCGAACGCCCGCGCGCCGATGGTGGTCACGGAGTCGAACAGATCCACGTTCCGGAGGGAACTGTTCATGAAGGCCTCCGCGCCGATGGTGGTGAATTCGTCGTTGTGGGCGACGGAGAAGTATTCAATGGTCTGGCTGCCCTTGAACACGCCGTCGCCCAGACCGATCACCGCCTCCTTTGAAACGGTGAGATGGGGGTGAATGCGCGTCTTTGTGCCGGTGTATTCGGTCAACACGCGGTTTTCGTACCGATACGCGCCCTTCTCAGGCGATTGGGCAGTCGGGTCCTGCGCGCGCCACACGCGGCAGGGAAGCCCCAGCGCGTCCACATACGCCTGCCACTGCTGCATCTCCTGACGCGTACCGTGCGCGTTCAGGTCGATGTCGTACAGATAATCGCAGCCCGCGAAGACGTCCTCGCCCAGCGTGGGCGCGGTCAGGCTTTCCAGAACGATGTACTGAATGTTGTAGTCGCCCTTGAAGGCGCGGGAGCCAATCGACTCAAGCGTCGAGGGCAGATAGAGATTGCCCCCCATGTTGCTGCAGGATTCAAACGCGCTTTCGCCGATGGTTTTAAGCCCCTCGGGCAGCGTCAGAAAGCCTTTGATGCCGGCAAAATAGAAGGCGTATGCGCCAATATGTTCCAGCCCCTCAGGCAGCTCCAGAATGCTGCTCTTGTAGGCGTTGTAAAACGCGCTGTCGCCGATGAACTTCAGCGTGGAGGGGAAGTGAACGCGGGCCAGCGTTTCGCAGTTATAAAACGCGCGATCGCCGATGGTTTCCAGTCCTTCAGGCAGTTCCAGCAGTGCCAGATAGGTGTGCTGCGCGAACGCCTCGGGCCCGATGGCCTTTACCGGCGCGCCGCCGATGGTTTCGGGGATGGCCAGATAAGTGGCGTAGCCGTTGTAGGAGGTAATCGTGCCGGTAGAAGCGTCAAAATCGAACTCCGATTCCACATAGCCGTTGTTTTCCACAATCACGGCGTTTTTGCCGCTGGGCTGGACGCTTACTTCACTGCCGGCATTTTCAAACGCCTCGATATAGGCATCCAGCTGGTCGTCCGGGACGTAAGCCGTCGCGCCCTCGGGCAGAAGGCTGAAGCAGTCAATGTCGATTGCAGGGCATACACCCTCAAAGGTAATCTTGCGCAGCGAGTCGCAGTATCTGAATGAAGCGTCGCCGATATAGCGCACGCCTGCGGGAATGGTAACTTCCGTCAGCGCCGTGCAGCTGAAGAAGTTCATGCGGTTGATGACCACAAGGCTCTGAGGCAGGGAAACGCGGGTCAGGTTGTCGCATGTGCTGATGGCGTTGCTTCGAAGCTCCAGCACGGTTTCGGGCAATGTCAGCGAGGTGATGGTTTCCCCGCGGAACACGTTGACGCCGATCACATCCACCGTGAAACCGTCCAATTCGCCGGGCACAACCACGTCGCCGCCCGCGCCGTTATAGCCGCGGAGTATGCCGTAGTTCGCGTCATAATTCCAGTCGGCAGCTTCGCCCGACGCTGTGACGCAGGTCACCAGCATCAGCAGGAAAAGAACCAGGCATAGCCTTCTTTTCATGAATTGATTCCTCCATTTCTTCATCATAGTATTAGAGGGCATACATGTTAAATCCGTATTCCTCCATCAGTTGCGCAAAAAATGTTTGATTGCCGAAGCCTTTTCGCAGCACCCATTGGGATCGTCTTTTCATGGCGGTCGCTCCTTTTTCACAGCGCATCCAGCGCGGCAGTTAGATAGGCGTGGGTAACGGAAGCATAGAGGAAAGCATCAATCAATCGATCCTGCCGGACAGTCATCACCCGGTGCGCCAATTCCGGATCGACGTTTTCATCACACAGCAGCACGAATTTGCAGTTCGGCATCACCTTGCGTACGCACGCGATCAGATTCAGTCGATTTTCCAGCGTGTAGGCGGGAAGACGGCTGACCTCCATCAGCAGAATATCCGCCTGCATGACCCGGCAGAGTGAGAAGGTATCGCTGGTTTTTCCGGGCAGAACCTGCTCCACGCGGAACTCTCCTGTTTCCGCAAGCGTCCGTGCGACGGCCTCTGATAAGAGCATGTTTTGCATACTGACAACGATGCTTCTCATAGAACTCCCCCCTTATACGTTAAGAATAGCAGAAATGAAAGTGCTGCACATCAACCAAATGGCTATTTTTCGCACCAAACAAAAAGATTCTTCACGGAATCTGGGGGGAAAGAGCAGCTTGGGGGCGCGTCTGCGGACGCGCAAAGTTACTGGCAGGGACGCTTCGCTGCCTGCGCCTTTGTTGAGTGCGT
>ENA-UERG01002162-UERG01002162.1-human-gut-metagenome-genome-assembly--contig:-NODE-2162-length-14586-cov-4.749259_pt1 | contig 14586 bp, 9 predicted proteins | sample MGYA00242954_ERZ507954 | MGnify/ENA primary metagenome ERZ507954 (study PRJEB26167, sample SAMN06115478) | human gut metagenome | host: Homo sapiens | place: China:Sichuan | collected 2015-01-21... | reverse complement strand
TCGGTGGAGCTGCATGACAAAGTCATCGGGCATTATCTGAACATAAAACACTATCAATAAGTTGGAGTCATTACCCAACAGGTGAAATGACCACTCTCGGTCTTGAACTGGGCAAAGGCGGTGAAGGCGCGGTTTATGATATCAATGAGTTTGTCGATAGCGTCGCCAAGATTTATCACACGCCGCCACCCGCCTTAAGACAGGACAAACTTGCCTTTATGGCTGCGACAGCTGACGCGCAATTGTTGAATTATGTCGCCTGGCCGCAGGCAACGCTTCACGGTGGACGAGGCGGAAAAGTTATCGGTTTTATGATGCCAAAAGTTTCTGGTAAAGAACCGATTCATATGATCTATAGCCCGGCACATCGTCGTCAACGTTACCCTCATTGTGCGTGGGATTTTCTACTCTATGTTGCGCGCAATATTGCTTCATCTTTTGCTACGGTTCACGAGCACGGGCACGTCGTGGGTGACGTAAACCAGAACAGTTTTATGGTAGGTCGCGACAGCAAAGTGGTGTTGATTGATAGCGACTCCTTTCAGATTAACGCCAATGGCACACTGCATTTATGCGAAGTCAGCGTGTCGCATTTTACGCCGCCAGAGCTACAAACCTTGTCGTCATTTGTCGGCTTTGAACGCACAGAAAATCACGATAATTTTGGCCTTGCGTTGCTGATTTTTCACGTCTTGTTTGGTGGCCGGCATCCTTATTCTGGTGTGCCGCTTATCTCTGATGCGGGTAATGCGCTGGAGACGGATATTACCCATTTCCGTTATGCCTACGCGTCAGATAATCAGCGACGTGGTTTAAAACCGCCGCCACGATCGATTCCGCTATCGATGTTACCGAGTGATGTTGAAGCCATGTTTCAGCAGGCGTTTACGGAAAGTGGCGTGGCAACCGGGCGTCCGACGGCTAAAGCGTGGGTATCAGCACTGGATTCTCTACGCCAACAGTTAAAGAAATGTACCGTATCGGCAATGCATGTTTATCCCGGTCATTTGGCTGACTGCCCGTGGTGTGCGCTGGATAATCAAGGCGTTATCTATTTTGTTGATCTCGGCGAAGAGGTCATTACCACCAGCGGTGATTTTGTGCTGGCGAAAGTCTGGGCGATGGTGATGGCGTCAGTAGCACCGCCAGCATTGCAATTGCCATTACCCGATCATTTCCAACCGACTGGCAGGCCGCTTCCTTTAGGCCTGTTACGGCGCGAATACATCATTCTGATTGAGATCGCACTGTCAGCGTTATCGCTGTTGCTTTGCGGCCTTCAGGCAGAACCGCGTTATATTATTTTGGTTCCTGTGCTGTCGGCTATCTGGATTATTGGCAGTCTGACAAGCAAAGCGTACAAAGCAGAAATCCAGCAACGCCGTGAGGCATTTAATCGCGCGAAAATGGACTATGAGCATTTAGTCAGCCAGATCCAACAGTTGGGCGGGCTGGAAGGTTTTATCGCCAAACGGGCGATGCTCGAAAAAATGAAGGACGAAATTCTCGGGTTACCGGAAGAAGAGAAACGCGCTCTGGCAGCACTTCATGACACTGCAAGGGAACGGCAGAAGCAGAAGTTTCTGGAGGGATTTTTTATTGATGTTGCCTCTATTCCCGGCGTTGGCCCTGCGCGTAAAGCGGCGTTACGGTCTTTTGGTATTGAAACAGCCGCAGATGTTACCCGTCGTGGCGTTAAGCAAGTGAAAGGGTTTGGCGACCATCTGACCCAGGCGGTTATCGACTGGAAAGCGAGCTGTGAACGCCGTTTTGTGTTCAGGCCGAATGAAGCGATAACGCCAGCAGACAGACAAGCGGTAATGGCGAAAATGACCGCCAAACGACATCGGCTGGAATCGACGTTGACTGTCGGCGCGACAGAGTTGCAGCGATTCCGCCTTCATGCTCCAGCACGGACCATGCCGTTGATGGAACCTTTACGTCAGGCGGCAGAAAAACTGGCTCAGGCGCAGGCAGATTTAAGCCGCTGCTGAGCCATTTTCTTTTAACGAAACACCACTTCCGACCAGCGTGCCAGCCCGGCGGTGACGGAGCCAAAGTCATCGCCGCCTGCAATCGGAATTCCCGGCAACTGTTCTGCCAGCGCTTTTTTAATCAGCGGCGAACGGGCGCTACCGCCGGTCAGGTAGATAACGTCCGGTTTTTCCTGGGCGTTATCCAGGGCCAGTTGCACCTGTTCCAGAATCCGCGCCAGTGGCTGGCTGAGGGCGCTTTCCAGCCCTTGCTGGCTAATCAGCGTAGCCAGTTCATCGCTGATAAACGGCAGTGAGGCGCGGGTTTCCGCTACGCTTGAAAGAGCAATTTTGCACTCTTCTGCGCTACGCACCAGGCGATAGCTTAAACGCTGACGCCAGACTTTCTGTAGCAGGGCCACTTTTTCCGGTTCGCGGGCATCGCGTACCAGATCGTTAAGCAGACGACCGTTGGCACTACTGTAGAAATCACTCTGCGCAGGTACGTCGTTGATGGCAACCGCATTCCACCACGGCAGAATCGGCAGGGCGATGCCTTTTTCGGTTTCGCCACCCATGCCCAGTAACGGCATCAGGTTTTTAAACGCCAGTGCGATGTCCAGATCGTTACCGCCAATACGGCAACCACTGTGACCCAGCAGGCTGGCTTCACGATCGAGACGCGAACGCCACTGCGGCCCCATCAGCAGCAATGAACAGTCAGTCGTACCACCGCCGATATCCACCACCAGCACCCGTTTTTCTTCCTGCAAGGTGGCTTCGTAATCCAGCCCAGCCGCGACCGGCTCGTACTGGAATACCACGTCCCTGAATCCGGCACGCTTCGCCGCGCGTTCCAGAATCCCTTGCGCCTGGGCGTTTGCTTCATCGCCGCCCAGCCCCTGGAAGTTGATCGGGCGACCAATCACCGCCTGAGTAATCGCTTCTGGCAGCTGCGCCTGCGCCTGCTGGCGAATGTGCAACATCATTGCGCAGACCAGATCCTCAAACAGCGCTACCTGCTGCGGTTTTAAGCCGCTGGCACCGAGGAACGATTTTGGTGATTTCACAAACCACACTTCTTCTGGATCATCAATGTACTGTGCCAGTGAGGAAAGACCGAACTGCACGCTTTTCGCCGTAACATCGATATCTTCTTCGCGGTTATAACGAATCGCCCGACGTAACAGCGCCTGCGTTTCATCGTCGTCTGCCGGAACATCATGATGGCGGTACAGCCATTCACTTACTGCTTCACGCGTTGGCGCGCAAAGCATTGAAGGCAGCAGCGTGCTGTCGTTTTCCATTTTCAGTAATTGCGGTTTACCGTCACGCATGACCGCCACTGAACAGTTTGCTGTACCGTAATCAAAACCAATAAACACGAATTAATCCCCATGCCGGTGAAGAAGGGGCGTGACTTTAGCGAAATGTTGCCGTCGCGACAACCGGAATATGAAAGCAAAGCGTAGCGTCTGAATAACGTTTATGCTGAAAGCGGATGAATAAGGAGATGCGATGTATACCCTGAACTGGCAGCCGCCGTATGACTGGTCGTGGATGTTGGGATTTCTCGCCGCCCGTGCAGTGAGTGGTGTGGAAACGGTCGCTGACGATTATTATGCCCGTAGTCTGGCGGTGGGCGAATATCGCGGCGTGGTGACTGCTATTCCGGATATGGCCCGTCATACTCTGCACATAAATTTAAGTGCAGGTTTAGAACCTGTTGCCGCTGAGTGTCTGGCGAAAATGAGCCGCCTGCTTGATCTGCAATGTAACCCGCAGATTGTTAACGGTGCGTTGGGCAAGTTAGGCGCGGCCCGGCCCGGATTGCGTTTACCCGGCTGTGTTGATGCTTTTGAGCAGGGTGTGCGGGCGATTTTAGGCCAACTGGTGAGCGTGGCGATGGCGGCAAAATTGACTGCCAAAGTGGTACAGCTTTATGGCGAACGGCTGGATGATTTTCCGGAGTATATCTGCTTCCCGACGCCTCAGCGGCTGGCAGCAGCCGACCCGCAGGCATTAAAAGCGTTAGGTATGCCGTTGAAACGGGCAGAGGCGCTGATTCATCTGGCAAATGCGGCGCTGGAGGGCACCTTACCAATGACAATACCGGGCGATGTGGAGCAGGCGATGAAAACGCTGCAAACTTTTCCGGGTATCGGGCGCTGGACGGCGAATTATTTCGCTTTGCGTGGCTGGCAGGCGAAAGATGTTTTTCTGCCGGATGATTATCTGATTAAACAGCGATTTCCGGGGATGACACCGGCACAAATCCGCCGTTATGCCGAGCGCTGGAAGCCCTGGCGTTCTTATGCGCTGTTGCATATCTGGTATACGGAAGGCTGGCAACCAGACGGAACGGACGAATTGTAGGCCTGATACGTCGCATCAGGCAATGGGCAAACGCTCCCTCAGTTAATCGCGAAATAACTGCTATTCACCAGCAAATCCAGCGGTTGGGCATCGGCAATCACATCACCATAAATCAGATCGACGCCGATGCCAGAAAGCGTATCCATCACTAAGGGTAAAACGACTGGCCCGGCGATGGTTTTCATCCCGAGTCGCTGAGCGTGCCCCTGAATAATCGTAATCAGCATCTCATCCATCAAATTACCCTGCACGTTGGCGCATAACTCACCATCAAGTAGCAGGTAATCTGCCATATTCGCTTTCAGTGAGTTGAAGATTTGCAGATCGCGGCCCACCTGGCTGAGCACTATCCGACATCCCGCCAGCCGCAGTTTTTGCACGCTTTCTGCGTGATCTAAAATCGCTTCAGCCGGAATAATCAGATGTAATAACCGTGGTGGTAGAGGGCTATTTTCCAGCTGCTCAAGCAGATCATTCACCAGCGTGGCGCTACTCAAACCGGCAACGGAAAGGGGGAGGGCGATGCTTATGCCTTTACTGGCAACCGCTTTTGCGGCCTGCTGGAAAAATTCGTGGAATACCCGTCGGTCAAGAGCATGGCTAAGTGCCGGATCGCAGAAGCTACGACGAAATTTTTGTTCATCAATAATCTCGCCTTCGCAACTCCAGAGCTTAAGTGAAATCAGCCACAAATTACGCGCTTCCGGGATCCGCGGCGAAGCGACACCGTGGGCGATCATCATCAACTGATTCTCTTTAATCATCCGCCACTGTTCATCAAGCGACATCGCCGCCCGTTCGCTATGTGCGGCAGCTTGCTGTGGTTCGTAAACCGTCACCCGGCCCCGTCCACCATTTTTGGAGGCATAACAGGCGATATCAGCCTGCGACATCACTTCTGCCGCCTGATGATTGTTGTCATCAATCAAGGTAATCCCGGCACTGGCACCTACCCGATGCACACGGCCTTCCCATATAAAGTGATAATCATTCACGGCACTGATAATGCGTGTAGCGATAAAACGCGCACTTTCGATATTACAGTCTGGCAACAGTAGACCAAATTCATCACCACCGAGTCGCGCCAGCACGTCGCTGGAGCGCAGCATACTCAGCATCAACGACGCCAGTTCGCGCAGTAAAGCGTCACCCGCCGCATGCCCGGCGCTGTCATTCACCGCTTTAAAGCGATCAAGATCGATAAACACCAGGGCATGTCGCTGATGTGTACTGTTTACCGTTTGCAGCAGGATACGCAGTTGTTTCTCAAAACTGGCGCGGTTGGCGAGATGCGTCAGTGCATCATGGGAGGCGCTGTAGCTCAGCTGGCGCAGCATTTTGCGTGATTCGGTAACGTCCTGAATCACCAGAACCGAACCAATATTGCTGCCGTCCAGAGTACTTAACGGCGTAATACTGTAATGCACGTCGTAACTGCCGCCGCTCCGACAGTGCAACACCACATCTTGTTCGATCGCGGAACGTGAGGTGTCGGCACTGTAAATGTTCTCCATTAATGGTCCGTTGTCGCCAAAAGTAATATGCAACACCGTCAGGAGCGGAACACCTAACGCTTCTTCCTGCGTCCAGCCGCTCATCTTCTCCGCCACTGGATTCATAAAGGTAATTTTCATCGCCATATCAATACAGACCACGGCTTCACCGATGGAATCAAGCGTAATGTGCAGGCGCTCTTTTTCCTGAAACAATGCCTCGTTAAGCTGTTTAACCTCGGTCATATCCATATTAATGCCGAGCAGGCGTTCGACTTCGCCTTCTTTATTCAGTACCCGGTTGGCGAGGGCGCGGATATGGCGAATACCGTCTTTTACGGTAATGCGAAATTCCAGCTTAAAGGGCGAGCGTGATTGCAACGAATCACGAATCACTTTTTCGGCATGCTGGCGATCTTCCGGCAGCACGCACTCGTACCACACCTGCCAGTTCGGTTTGATATGCGGAGGAATTTCATACAGCTCGAACATCCGCTTATCCCAGCTAAAAATATTCGGCTTCAGCTCCCACTCCCAGATGCCAATCCCGCCCGCTTCGTTAGCCAGCGTGATGCGCTCCATCAGTTGCTGATTCACCTGTTTGGTGCGTTTTAGCTCGTTAATGTCTTCAATCTGAGCGATAAAATAGAGCGGCGTGCCATCCGTGTGGCGCACCAGTGAGACGGCAAGCAACGCCCAGACAACATCGCCATTGCGGTTGTAGTAGCGTTTTTCCATTGAATAGGTGTTTATTTCACCGCTTATCAGCTTTTCAACCTGTTGGAGATCTTTATTGAGATCCTCCGGCCAGGTCAGTTGCTGAAAGGTGAGTCCGCGCAGCTCTTCCTGACTGTACCCGAGAAACTGGCAGAGCGCTTTGTTGGTTTGCAGCCATTGTCCCTCGGTGCCCACTAACGCCATACCGATAGCGGAATATTCCATGGCGTTCCGAAAACGGGTTTCGCTTTCGGAAATGTGTTTGCGTTCCGCACGAAAGGCATACATCACCATCGTCATGATGTTGGCGGGCAGCAGGATCAGCAAAAACGGTAGCCACGGCATATGGCTCATCAGGTATGTACGCGGCGTAGCAAGCAGGGAGGGATCCGCGGCCATCATCAGCGACACCATCATCACCGTGGTAAGGAAGATCAAAAAGGCTTCCATTCGTGGCAGGCGCACGGCGCTCCACATCAACAGCACAATAATGAAAGTAAAAGGCCACGGCAGATACAGCATCGAAAGCCAGCTTAACGTCAGTGTGATGGCTAACGTGAGCAGCGACTCAAAAAGCAACCGTGGGTTGCGATGGCGCAGCAGATAGTGTGGTTTAAATAACAATCCCAGCGGCACCAGTGCCAGAGCGCCGATGGATTCTGACAGTACCCATATCAAAAATGCCCTGAGAGGATCGTCTCCGGGCGTCAGCAGGACAACCAGACCCCCCCCCCAACAGAGGCGGAACAATGGCGCTGCCGAGTGCCAGACGCAGCCAGTCAGCCAGATTTTGCAAGGGGTTATACCACGGCAGCAATTTACGTAGCAGCACTGCCCCGACCACGGCTTCAACAATATTGATGGTCGTCCAGGTCATGTTCAGCGAGCTGGTGGAAAAAAGCAGGATGGATGCGGCGATATTTCCCAGCGAACAGCTCAGCGCAATTCCCGGCCACATGCGCCCGGCATGGCGATAAAACGCCACCCTCATGATGGACGTCGGGAACCACAGTGGGGCGAGTTGGGTGCCAAACTGCGAAAGCTCAAGCGAGAAAAGGGTAAAGATAAACGAGACTAAACCTAAACTGACCAGGTGAAGCAGCGGGTGGGGCAGGGCAATTAATACATGCTGTGATTGTTTGCTCATTACCGCTTTATCCGCAAGACCAGGTCGCCAGTATTCGTTTCTGTGTTTATGCTAGTACAAAAGTTTTACATTTTATATGCGAATTGCTCATAAAGTGACGTAAAGGCGGATAATTTGCGCAACTGCGTATAACATTTTTTACCGTAATTTGCCACCGGGAATTCTTTGTCAACAATTAACTCTGAGCGCGCGGCAACGCTATTCGACTGGTATCAGGCGGATGAAATCCCTATAATTGCCGCGTTTGGCGCTTCGTCGCCCCCTTCCTAACATCCAGGTTAATCAGGTCGCTAAATATATGACTGATCAGTCTCATCAGTGCGTCATTATCGGTATCGCTGGCGCATCGGCTTCCGGCAAGAGTCTTATTGCCAGTACCCTTTATCGTGAATTACGTGAGCAAGTCGGTGATGAACACATCGGCGTAATTCCCGAAGACTGCTATTACAAAGATCAAAGCCATCTGTCGATGGAAGAACGCGTTAAGACCAACTACGACCATCCCAGCGCGATGGATCACAGCCTGTTGCTTGAGCATTTACAAGCGTTGAAACGCGGCTCGGCAATTGACCTGCCGGTTTACAGCTATGTTGAACATACGCGTATGAAAGAAACGGTGACGGTTGAGCCGAAGAAGGTCATCATTCTCGAAGGCATTTTGTTGCTGACGGATGCGCGTTTGCGTGACGAACTTAACTTCTCCATTTTCGTTGATACCCCGCTGGATATCTGCCTGATGCGCCGCATCAAGCGTGACGTTAACGAGCGTGGGCGTTCAATGGATTCCGTGATGGCGCAATATCAAAAAACCGTGCGCCCGATGTTCCTGCAATTCATTGAGCCTTCTAAACAATATGCGGACATTATCGTGCCGCGCGGCGGGAAAAACCGCATCGCGATCGATATATTGAAAGCGAAAATAAGTCAGTTCTTTGAATAAGCTTGATAAATTGTGTACCGTTCAGTGATAACCTGGTATGCCCTTGACGTAATTGGCGTTAAGGGAGTGATGCGCGAAAGGAGAAAATGCCATGCGTCTGTGTGACCGAGATATTGAAGCCTGGCTTGATGAAGGCCGTTTGTCGATCAACCCACGTCCGCCAGTGGAGCGTATTAACGGCGCGACGGTGGATGTACGCCTGGGCAATAAATTTCGTACCTTCCGTGGTCACACGGCAGCGTTTATCGATCTGAGCGGTCCCAAAGATGAAGTGAGCGCCGCGCTTGACCGCGTGATGAGCGATGAGATCGTTCTCGACGAGGGCGAGGCGTTCTATCTTCACCCAGGAGAGCTGGCGCTGGCGGTGACGCTGGAGTCGGTGACGCTGCCAGCCGATCTGGTGGGCTGGCTGGACGGGCGTTCCTCTTTGGCGCGTCTGGGGCTGATGGTGCACGTCACCGCGCACCGTATCGATCCGGGCTGGTCTGGTTGCATTGTGCTGGAGTTCTACAACTCCGGTAAGCTGCCGCTGGCGCTGCGTCCGGGCATGTTAATTGGTGCGCTGAGCTTTGAGCCGCTTTCCGGCCCGGCGGCGCGACCTTACAACCGCCGTGAAGATGCGAAATATCGCAACCAGCAGGGCGCGGTAGCCAGCCGAATCGATAAAGACTAATTCAGGCCCATTGAGGATACCATGAGACGATTTCTGACGACGCTGATGATACTCCTGGTCGTGCTGGTGGCCGGGTTATCTGCGTTAGTGTTGCTGGTGAATCCGAATGATTTCCGCGACTATATGGTCAAGCAAGTTGCTGCACGTAGCGGTTATCAATTGCAGCTCGACGGGCCACTGCGTTGGCACGTCTGGCCGCAGCTTAGTATCCTCTCCGGGCGAATGTCTCTCACCGCCCAGGGCGCAAGCCAGCCACTGGTTCGCGCCGACAACATGCGTCTGGACGTGGCGCTTTTACCACTACTGAGTCATCAACTGAGCGTTAAGCAGGTGATGCTAAAGGGGGCAGTGATCCAACTGACGCCGCAGACGGAAGCTGTGCGCAGTGAAGACGCTCCGGTTGCACCGCGCGACAATACCTTGCCGGATCTGTCAGACGATCGCGGATGGTCGTTTGATATATCCAGTCTTAAGGTGGCGGACAGCGTTCTGGTGTTCCAGCATGAAGATGACGAGCAGGTGACAATCCGCAATATCCGCCTGCAAATGGAACAAGATCCCCAACATCGTGGTTCATTTGAGTTCTCCGGGCGGGTTAATCGCGATCAGCGCGATCTCACGATATCCCTTAACGGTACGGTGGATGCTTCTGATTATCCGCATGATTTAATGGCGGCTATTGAACAAATTAACTGGCAGTTGCAGGATTTACCAAAACAAGGTATTCAGGGGCAGGGGAGTTTCCAGGTCCAGTGGCAGGAGTCACATAAACGCCTTTCATTTAACCAAATTAGTTTGACCGCCAATGACAGTACGCTGAGCGGGCAAGCACAGGTCACGTTGACAGAGAAACCTGAATGGCAGCTGAGACTGCAATTCCCGCAACTGAATCTTGACAACCTCATCCCCCTTAATGAAACAGCGAATGGTGAGAACGGTGCCGCGCAGCAAGGGCTGAGCCAATCAACGTTGCCGCGCCCGGTCATTTCTTCGCGTATTGATGAACCGGCCTATCAGGGACTGCAAGGCTTTACGGCTGATATTTTGTTGCAGGCCAGTAACGTGCGCTGGCGCGGAATGAATTTTACAGATGTTGCCACGCAAATGACCAACAAGTCGGGTTTGCTGGAAATTACTCAACTGCAGGGCAAACTTAACGGTGGACAGGTTTCACTGCCGGGCACGTTGGACGCGACATCAATAAATCCGCGGATAAACTTCCAGCCGCGGCTGGAAAACGTTGAGATTGGCACCATTCTGAAGGCGTTTAACTATCCGATTTCGTTGACCGGAAAGATGTCACTGGCTGGTGATTTCTCCGGTGCTGACATAGATGCCGACGCATTCCGCCACAACTGGCAAGGACAGGCACATGTCGAAATGACCGACACACGCATGGAAGGGATGAACTTCCAGCAGATGATTCAGCAAGCGGTAGAACGTAATGGTGGTGATGTGAAGGCCGCTGAAAACTTCGATAACGTGACGCGTCTTGACCGCTTTACCACCGATTTGACGTTGAAGGATGGCGTCGTGACGTTAAACGACATGCAAGGTCAATCGCCCATGCTGGCGCTTTCCGGGGCTGGTACGTTGAATCTGGCGGAGCAAACCTGCGACACCCAGTTTGATATTCGGGTCGTGGGTGGCTGGAACGGAGAAAGCAAACTGATTGATTTCCTCAAAGAAACGCCAGTACCGCTGCGAGTTTATGGCAACTGGCAGCAACTTAATTACAGCCTGCAAGTGGATCAGTTACTGCGTAAACATCTACAGGATGAAGCAAAACGCCGTCTTAACGACTGGGCCGAGCGGAATAAAGATTCCCGCAATGGCAAAGATGTGAAGAAGTTGCTGGAGAAGATGTAGGTTACCAGGTGACCTGTCCTGTAGGCCTGATAAGACGCGTAAAGCGTCGCATCAGGCGTTCGTGGCGGCACCATTATATTCTGAATATGTAAGATCGAAGGCTGTTCCGTTCACTTGATGTTCCTCGCTACTATGGAACGCTCAAGCCGGTGAACGTGCCAGGGTGGCTCAATCGCCACCACCCTGGCAACCCGGGCTCCCGGCGGTAAATCGCCGCTGGCGTGGTTCCCTCATCTTATTCCTTTCGGCTATCGGGTACGGGCGCGAGGTAACATCACTGTAAAACGCGCCCTCAGCCCACATCCATGTGGGCTGCCCCGGCCTACAGGAAACGATTCGGCGATTTACAGCCGGACCCACACCCCCGCTGTGATGTCCATGTACCACAGACAACGCTTCATTGCTGAAGTTATAAGGCGTTACGCAGCATTGGGTAAAATGGCCGATACCATCACACCTCGTACTCCATCTCGCCATCCTTACGCAGCGGAATAATCTGCACCTTCTGCACGCGATGGCTTTCTACCTGCAACGTTTTAAGCAAATAATCCCCCACCTGAACTTCTTCGCCAGGTTTTGGAATACGCTGCAAATATTCCATCAATAGCCCGGCAATGGTGTGATATTCACGTTTTTCATCCAGCGGCAGCGGCACATATTGCACCAGATCTTCCAGCGGCATATGACCATTCGCCGTCCAGGAACCGTCCGCATTCTTCTGAATATCATGGCGGGCGTCGATCTCTTCCACTTCGTTCGGTAAGTTACCGGCAATGGTTTCAGTGACGTCACTTAATGTCACAATCCCTTCCACCGAGCCAAACTCATCCACCACAAAAGCAAAGTGTGTGCGGGCATTACGGAACTGCTCCAGGGCAGGTAACAACGGCAAGGTTTCCGGGAACACCAGCGGCTGACGAATCAACACCCGCAGGTTGAGCGGTTCGCCGCGCAGTGACTGTTGTAACAGGTCGATAACGTGAACAACACCGAGCAAATCTTCTGCGTCATCGCCATCAGTAACGACAAGCCGCGTATGCTGATTTCGCTCCAGCAACTGGCGGATCTCGTCTTCCGGCGCGTTGAGATCGATATGCTCAATATCGTGGCGCGACGTCATAATGCTGCTGACGGTACGCTGGTTAAGATTAAGTACCCGCTCAATCATCCGCCGTTCCTGCGGATTAAAGATCTGCTGGTTACCATGATCCACCAGCATGGACGCGGTTTCGGCGTCCAGTTCCGCATCTTCTTTTTGCCCGCTAAGCAGGCGCATTACCGCTTCGGTAGTCCGCTGGCGCAGTGTCTGGTTAGCGGAAAGAAAACGTCGCCGGTTAAAGATAGCCAACTGATTGAACGCCTCGATCATCACCGAGAAACCAATGGCAGCGTACAGGTAGCCTTTCGGAATGACGAAGCCGAAACCTTCCGCCACCAGGCTAAAGCCAATCATCAACAGGAAGCTTAAGCAGAGAATAACGATCGTCGGATGACTGTTAACGAACTGGGTTAACGGCTTGCTGGCCATCAACATCAGGCTGATAGCGATAACCACGGCGGCCATCATGACCAGTAAATGGTCGACCATCCCGATGGCGGTAATCACCGAGTCGAGTGAGAAGATAGCGTCCAGCACCACTATTTGTGTCACCACGCCCCAGAACTTCGCACCTTTGCGTTGCGTGGGGTTATTGCTATCTTTCCCTTCCAGCCGTTCGTTCAGCTCCATCGTGGCTTTGAACAACAGGAAGAAACCACCAAACAGCATGATTAAGTCGCGGGCGCTAAAGGTAAACGAGCGGAAGCTGAACAGCGGTTGAGTAAGGGTGACCAGCCAGGAGATAGAGGCCAGCAGCAGGAGACGCATCACCATCGCCAGCATCAGGCCAGTGATCCGCGCTCGGTCGCGCTGGGCGGGAGGGAGCTTCTCGGCGAGGATAGCGATAAAGACTAGGTTATCGATACCCAACACCAGTTCGATAACCACCAGCGTGACAAGACCTGCCCAGATTGACGGATCGGCAATCCATTCCATATGTATTAAAACCTGTACGACTGCAGTATGTGTTATCACGATCATGGATAAGATTAGTCTAAAATGCAATGTATGGGTCCACCACATATTGCAATTTTTGTTCTCTTTTAACATATATTCCACGGGCGTCATTAGTGCGAGCGCCATGTGGGGTCTTTTGCTGTTATACAGCACCAGATATTCCGCCAGCTTCTGGTTAAACAACGCCAGATCCTCAAAGAGTAAAATTTCATTAAACTCAATAAATTGCTCTCTTAATGTCCGGTTAAAACGATCACAGATAGCGTTCATTTTTGGCGTGTAGGGATAGGTCCAGGTGTGTTTGATGGCGGCTTCCTGCAGCGTTTTGTCAAAGCTTCCCAGGAACTCTTTCCCGTTATCTGAGATGATCTGGCTGATACCGATAGGAAACAGCCGGGCTGCACGGCTGAAAAAGTGATTGACGATATCACTGTTGAGCGACGGCACAGCCAGCGCCAGTGCGTAATCGCTGTGTTCGTCGATCATGGTAATGATATAGCGACGCATTTCACCCATTCTGAGCTTAATGGCGTCCATCCCAATGAGCTCTCCGGTCTTTACCGGACGATAGTGCTTTGGCCTGCGGGGTTTGGTGGTTCGCTTTTTGACAAACAGAACCTTACCCCGCGAGCTCAGACGTACTGGTATCATCCGCATTTTATCGTGTGCGGTGGCGATCATTCTGCCGATGGTGGAAACACTCGGGCAGGTCAGGTGGCGTTGTACGCACCAGGGCTTCAGGCGAACAAAAATCTGCTCTTTACCGAGGTTCGGCAGCTCTGTCCTGAGGCGTCGAATCTCTTTCAGCACATCGGGATGCCAGTGCTTTTTTCGTCGCACCAGAGGTGCCTTACTGTGCGGGATTGGCCCCTCAGGTCCTCCCTTGTTCAGTAACTGACGCCACCAGTAAGGCGTGCGGCAGGATACGCCAAAGGCTTCAGACGCTGCAGAAATATCGTGTTTATCCCAGAAGTGCAGAGCCTTCATTCTCATTGTTGCTATATCAGCCATCACTGAAAGCCTCAACGCATAATCGGCTGTTTGGTAGTACTTAGGATAGCCAACCATCAGGTGCTGCATTTGCATAGTGCAATCTCCCCTTACTTATCCAGAGGCAATTGCAATATCTCTGTGAACTTATACAGGCAATAACGACGCGGACATCGCTCTGCCGTGGGTGGATATATTTCCAGCGGATTAAGCGAACCGATAAGAATTATGTTCCGGAAAAGAACAGTGAAAAAATAACACCATGGCGGCGACCATGGAATAAGCTTTCCGATATCAGAACTTTATCCGCTGCGTTTCAGCGAGGGTGGCAAAAGGGCTTACTCGCGCGGTT
>ENA-UERG01002161-UERG01002161.1-human-gut-metagenome-genome-assembly--contig:-NODE-2161-length-14595-cov-4.982711_pt1 | contig 14595 bp, 10 predicted proteins | sample MGYA00242954_ERZ507954 | MGnify/ENA primary metagenome ERZ507954 (study PRJEB26167, sample SAMN06115478) | human gut metagenome | host: Homo sapiens | place: China:Sichuan | collected 2015-01-21... | reverse complement strand
AAGCTGAAACATAAAATCCGCAGGAAAACGATTTATATTTCTTTTTACTGTTCGTTTTAGGTTCTTTGTTTCAATCTCATACATTTCTGCCAAATCAAAGTCAAGCATAACCTTTTGTCCTCTGATTTCATATATTTTGTTTTCTATAATAACTAATTCATTCATTTTTAGTCTAATTGGTGGTTTACTATCTACGCCTATTACTTAACATTATTGTTGTTTGAACTTGAGATCACAATTTGTGACCTCATATGTCTATCAGTTAGTTAATAGGCAATTTGGCGTCAATGTATAATTAAATATTGATGCTTGTTTATTCCTCTTCCTTCTTCGGAATCCTCGGCTCCCGGTTCCCCCTAAATTCTCTTGGCCCTCTTGAATCTCTTCCTCCGCGGAATTCTCCCCGTGGCTTTCTATCTCTGTCATCACCTTTGAACTCATCACCTTCTCTGCGCGGCTTGTATTCTCCCTCTCTGCGAGGTCTGGATTCACCATCCCGACGCGGTTTGAACTCACCCTCGCGGCGTGGCTTAAATTCTTTTCTCTCTCTGAATCTTGGAGTCTGTTCTCCTTCAGCCTCTTTCTTTTCTTCTCCCTCTTCCTGGCTCTTGAATTCTTTGTATTTTCCGTCAAAAATCTCATATTTGCGGAACTCACACTCCAACGGTCCATTGAACAAAGGAACCTTCTGACTTGCTTTCAAACCAATCTGGTCGAAACACTCTTCCCGATAAGAAAGCACCCATGCTTCGTTTCCTACAAACGCATGTTTCAGACGTTCGCCGATCATTTGATAGAGGCCGAGCAAATCATTTGTAGAAATACGTTCTCCATAAGGAGGATTGGTAATGATGATTGATTTCTCTTTTGGCTGTTCAAACTGTTGGAACGGTTGGAGTTTCAGCACGACGTCTTTCGACACACCGGCAGCTTTTATATTGTGAGTCGCAATCTCATTAGCTTTCGGATTGTTATCGTATCCGTAAATCTTATGAGTAAACTCACGCTCCTGGCTGTCGTCATTGTAAATCTCATCGAACATATCCGCATCGAAATCCACCCATTTCTCGAAAGCAAATCCTTTACGGAATACTCCCGGTGCAATATTTTTTGCAATCAGTGCCGCTTCGATAGGAATAGTGCCCGAACCGCACATCGGGTCAATCAGGTCGCATTCTCCACGCCATCCGGTCATCAGAATCATGCCGGCAGCCAATACCTCATTTAACGGGGCTTCTACCGCTTCCTGGCGATAACCGCGACGGTGCAGTGATTCTCCTGAAGAGTCCAAAGACAAAGTGCAAGTAGTCTGTGCAATGTGAATATTCAGCAGTACGTCCGGATTGTTGATGCGGACAGACGGGCGTTTCCCGGTTTTCTCGCGGAAGTAATCCACAATCGCATCCTTTACCTTATATGAAACGAACTTTGAATGGCGGAATTCTTCGCTGAACACTACCGCATCAATGGCAAATGTCTTGTTTACATCAAGATATTCTTCCCATGGAATGGTTTGTATCTGATTATAAACCTCGTCTGCATCTTTAGCAGTGAAGTTTTTAATTGGTTTCAGAATGCGGATAGCAGTACGAAGGCAGAAATTGGCTTTATACATCATACGTTTATCTCCACTGAATGAAACCATTCGACGGCCTATTTGAATGTCGTTGGCTCCTAATGTTGTCAGTTCCTCTGCAAGTATCTCTTCCAGTCCTTGGAAGGTCTTGGCTATCATTTCGAATTGTTCGCTCATATATATTATTTGATATTATTTTTTTGCTTTGGTTTGTACGATTCTTGCTCCGGCAGGCACGTTCTCCGTTACCCAGATGTTACCTCCTACAGTTGCATCGTGCCCGATAGTGATTCTTCCCAAAATAGTGGCGTTGGAATAAACAATAACATTGTCCTCCAGAATAGGGTGGCGGGGAATCCCCTTGATAGGCTTTCCGTCAGCATCCAACGGGAAACTTTTGGCCCCCAAAGTAACACCTTGGTATAGTTTGACATTATTACCGATAATACTGGTTGCACCGATTACGACACCCGTACCGTGATCGATAGTGAAGTAACTGCCTATTTTAGCTGCCGGATGGATATCAATCCCCGTTTCGCTATGCGCCATTTCTGTGATGATACGGGGAATTAAGGGCACTCCGAGTTCCAGCAATTCGTGTGCTATCCGATAATTGCTGATAGCTTTAATAGCTGGATAGCAGAAGATTACCTCTCCATAGCTTTCAGCGGCAGGGTCACCGTTATAGGCGGCTTCCACATCTGTTGCCAGTATTTTCCTCATGGTGGGCAGTTTGCTGATAAACTTAGCGGCAAGGCGGGCTGCTTCTTCCCGTTTGGAATCGGAGCAGACGTTGCATTTTCCCTCTATGGAAGTACTGAAACACAATCCGGCCAGAATTTGCTCTGCGAGCAGATCAAATAGTTTTTCAACGTTTACACCAATGTGATAATTGATAGTCCGGCTGTTAATGGTCGAATTTCCGTAATAACCGGGAAATAGAATAGAGCGTGAGAGCTCGATAATTTCATACAAGACTTTAGCAGAGGGCAGTGGTTCGCCATCTTTGTGTTGATGAAACAGTCCTTTGTAAGATTCGCTTTCCGATAGCTCATCGACTGCCTGTGTCAGAATGTGGGTGAAGTTCAGTGGACTCATTAGGTCAGTTACTCATATTTATATGGGTACAAAGGTATTAAAAAAATAATAAGATTGATTGGGATTCAGGATAAATAATGTATTTTCACGTGGAACATCCGATTATATATTGTGAAATGCCACTTCTTCACCAGAAGCGGCATTCCTTGCTATTAGAATATTAGAATGAGAGAGAGTTTTGTTACATATTTGTATTATCCATCGTAACGGTCATTTCGGGAACCAATACGTAGGCTTGCTTTTTAGTGTTCCATTTATAGTAGTTGGTAGTGACGGTTTTACCTTCGTAAATATAGTTGATTCGTAAATCTTTTTGCCATTCATCCTTGTCACTGTCCCATCTCAAAGCTTCACTTTCAACCATCCGTTTGCTATCATCGTACTTATAATTGTACTTCATGTAGTTAGCAAGGGTACTTCCGTCCATTTTGTAAACGGTTTGTCCTATTGTCATACCATTTTCTTCTACCGGATTGTAGATCAGTTGACCATCATTGCTGCGCGCAGAAGTGGCAATTGATGCAACCAGAAGAACTGCTGATACAACGAACATCTTTAAAAATACTTTGGCTTTCATGGCTATTTAAGTTTTTGAGTTATTCTTTCATTTTTCTATAACTGCATCTGTTTTACGCTGCGAAATTACATATTAATTTGGTATTTATGCAATATTGAAGATGAAATATTATCAAAATGTCAGATTTGTGCGTTAGTATTGACTTGCTTTTTGGCAATATTGGTGACAAAAAAATATCCGGCAGTCAATCTGCCGGATATAGAATGAATCACTTCGTTGAAAAAGTGTTCCTTTTTCTTGCTTTCTGGTTGTCAGGTTAAATAATGTTATTACTTAATCCTTTTGAAATTTTGCTGGTATACACTGTGGCGGTGCAAGATGCATTATCGGTTTTAATGTGCTTCGAGCCAGTTCTTTCCCCATCCGCAATCCGCTTTTAAGGGAACGTGCATACGGTATGCTTTTTCCATTTCTTCGATAACGATTTCTTCTACCCGTTCTTTCTCATCAATGGGGACACTGAAATTTAATTCGTCATGTACTTGCAGAATCATTTTGGCTTTTATTCCTTCTGCCCGGAACCGTTGGTAAATACGTGCCATAGCCACCTTGATAATATCGGCCGCGCTTCCCTGAATAGGAGCATTGATGGCGTTTCGTTCCGCATATCCGCGTACGACTGCATTCCGGGAGTTGATATCCGGCAAGAAACGTTTCCGGTGGAAAATCGTTTCCACATATCCTTTCTCTTGAGCCACCCGGATACTCTGATCCATGTAGGCTTTCACTCCGGGATAGGTTTCAAAATAACCGTCGATTAATTCTTTAGCTTCTTTTCGTTCTACATTCATCCGTTCGGCAAGTCCGAAAACGGATATACCATATATAATACCGAAATTGGCGGTTTTTGCTTTGCGGCGCATATCAGAGTCTACCTCTTTCAGTCCGATCTTATAAATCTTTGCGGCTGTTGCAGCGTGGATATCATGATTGCTGAGGAAAGCGTCAATCATATTCTTATCTTCACTGAGATGTGCCATAATCCGTAATTCGATCTGTGAATAGTCGGCGGAAAAGAAAAGACAGCCTTCATCCGGAATAAATGCTTTACGGATTTCTTTCCCGTTTTCGTCGCGTATGGGGATATTCTGTAAGTTCGGATTGCTTGAGCTGAGACGTCCTGTAGCGGTGACAGTCTGATTGAAAGAGGTATGTACCCTTCCCGTACGTGGATTGATAAGTTGGGGGAGTGCGTCGATATACGTTCCCAGTAACTTCTTCAGTCCGCGGTGTTCCAGAATTTTCTCCACCACCGGATGTTTGTGGCGAAGACTTTCGAGAACCTCTTCCGAAGTGACATATTGCCCTGTCTTTGTCTTTTTGGCTTTTTCTACAATCTTCAGCTTATCGAACAGAACTTCACCGACCTGTTTCGGCGAAGCGATATTGAAAGTCTCGCCTGCCAGATCATAAATCTCTTTTTCGATGCGTTCCATCTGTTCTGTAAAATGAGCGGACGACTGTTTCAACGCTTCCGTATCCAATAACACTCCGTTTCTTTCTATATTGACCAATACCGGGACGAGAGGCATTTCGATATCATAGAACAAACGTTCGGCGCCATTCTCTTTCAATTCTTTCTCCAGTACGTTTTTCAGTTTCAGCGTTACGTCTGCATCTTCGCAAGCGTAGCGGTAAACATCCTTCGGAGCAAGGTCGCGCATATTCTTCTGGTTTTTACCTTTTGGCCCTATCAACTCATCGATATGAATCGTCTGATAATGCAAATAGATTTCTGCCAGATAATCCATCCCGTGGCGAAGTTCCGGTTGAAGAACATAGTGAGCAATCATTGTGTCGAAGAGCGGGCCTTTTACTTCCACTCCATAATTTTGGAGAACAATCATATCGTACTTGATATTTTGCCCCACTTTCAGGGAACTTTCGTTTTCGAATACCGGTCGAAACTCATTGACGATTTTTAACGTTTCTTCTTGGTTTGCGGGAACCGGGACATAAAATGCTTCATTTTCGGCAATGGAGAAACTCATTCCGACCAATTCTGCATCCATCGGTTCCGTTCCGGTGGTTTCCGTATCTAACGAGAGAATTTTAGATGTAAGTAACTTTTGAATAATTTCCTTTCTTTTCTCTTCTGTATCAATGAGTTGATAGTCACAACAGAGCGATTCTAACGTCTCTAGATTCGATTTTTTGGCTTCACTCGGCTCATTGCCCGTGAAATTTGCAAATAAATCGCCTTGTATCCCTTCACTTTTTTCGGGAAAGAGTGGGAGAGGAGCGGAAGTCTCTTTTTTAAGTACCCGGTCGATAAGTGTTCTAAATTCCAGTTCCTCGAAGATGGAACGAAGCGCCTCTTCGTCCGGTTGCTCGCGAACGAGCGCATCCATCTCAAGTTGGATAGGTACATCGATTTTGATAGTTGCCAGGAATTTAGAGAATGTTATCATCTCCCGGTTCGTTTCCACTTTTGTCTTTAATGCTCCTTTCAGTTGGTCGGTATGCTCCAATAGGTTCTCGATACTCCCGAATTCGGCAATCAGTTTCTGAGCGGTCTTTTCGCCTATGCCGGGACAGCCGGGGATATTATCCGAAGAGTCGCCCATCAGACCGAGCATATCAATCACTTGTGCCGGAGACTTAATATCGAACTTGGCTTTCACTTCTTCCACTCCCATTACCTCAAAGCCTCCCGTATGTTTGGGACGGTACATGAATACCTTGTCACTTACCAATTGTCCGTAATCCTTATCAGGTGTCATCATATAAGTAGTGATGCCTTGACGACCGGCTTCGGTAGCAAGTGTTCCTATCACGTCATCGGCTTCGTAACCGGAAACCTCCAGAATAGGAATGCGATAAGCACGGATAATATCCTTTATAATAGGTACGGATAACCGGATTGCTTCCGGAGTTTCTTCGCGTTGTGCTTTATATTGTTCGAAAGCTTCGTGGCGGAAGGTAGGCCCCGAAGGGTCGAAAGCCACTCCTATATGCGTCGGGTTCTCTTTTTTCAGCACCTCTTCGAGGGTATTCACAAAGCCTAGTATGGCTGAAGTATTGAATCCTTTGGAGTTGATTCTGGGGTTTTTGATAAAGGCGTAGTATGCACGGTATATCAGTGCATAAGCGTCTAAAAGAAATAATTTATTGTCTGACTCCATAGATTTTATTAATTTTTCATGGTAAAAGTACAAAAAAATACCGTATTAAGCGTTTTATTATTACTTTTGTGCTCAAATTGTGTAGTAAATGGACAGTATATCACTTATCAGAACTCCGATTGAAGCGGAACTGGAGGCTTTCAAGAAACTTTTTGATAGTTCTCTTTCCAGTTCGAATGCATTGCTCGACAGTGTCGTATCCCATATACGGCAGAGGAATGGTAAGATGATGCGTCCTATTCTTGTCTTGTTGGTGGCACGTCTTTACGATGCCGTCCGTCCTTCTACCCTTCATGCGGCTGTTTCGCTGGAACTGCTTCATACGGCCAGTTTGGTGCATGACGATGTAGTGGATGAGAGCACCGAACGTCGTGGTCAACTATCCGTAAATGCCATCTTTAATAATAAGGTAGCCGTGTTGACGGGAGATTATTTGCTTGCCACTAGTCTGGTTCACGCCGAGCAAACGAAAAGCCATCTTATCATTCGACTGGTTTCTTTGCTGGGGCAGGACCTTGCCGACGGTGAATTGCTTCAACTTTCGAATGTAAGTAATCATAGCTTCTCGGAATCCGTTTATTTTGACGTAATCCGTAAGAAAACCGCTGCTCTTTTCGCTGCCTGCACGAAGGCTGCGGCTCTCTCGGTAGATGCAAATGAGGAAGAAGCCGAATTCGCCCGTTTACTAGGGGAGTATATTGGTATTTGCTTCCAGATTAAAGATGATATTTTTGACTACTTTAATAGTAAGGAGATTGGTAAGCCGACAGGTAATGATATGCTCGAAGGCAAGTTGACCTTACCGGCTCTCTATGTGCTGAACAATACGAAGGACGATACTGCTCGGGAGATTGCGATCAAGGTGAAAGACGGTACGGCTACCCCTGACGAAATAGCCCGTTTGATCGCGTTTATCAAAGAAAACGGAGGTATCGAATATGCAATTCAAACCATGAACCTGTATAAAGAGAAAGCTCTTGGATTATTGGCCTCTTTGCCGGATTCGGATGTATGTACAGCTCTCCGGGCCTATCTGAATTACGTGGTGGACCGCGAAAAATGATTACTTTCGATATTTATCCAACCGGGAATAACAAGACAAGAATCGATCCCAATCTTCTATCTTTTCTGATTTCATAGCTTTGCCTATTAGGAAGCTTTTATCTATTTCTTCCGGTGTATGGAGTACATCAGCGCATAATGTATTGGCCTGTTCTATGTATCTCCAGGCTTCTTCTTTTGTAATATATCCGCTTCCTAAAGCACTGCGAACCAATCCTACGAGCAGCCCCATATCCCATCCGACAATACCTCTTTCCAAATCATTTATCCATATAATAGGGTCTCTTCTTTCCTCTGTATACTTCACGAAATTGTATAGATTCTTTCCTTGTCGGATGAAGCGTTCTATTCCGGAAAAGCGTTTGTGGATGATCTCTTCGAACTCATGTATGTTACTTGCTGAAAGCAGGTGAGGAAGCATGATTTGATAGGAGACCCTATCGCCTTCATTGATCAGAAATTGGAATAATCCGGTGACGGATTCGGTGTCGTTACAATAAAATTTCTCTAACAATAAATCGGATAATTTTTGCGGATGCATTCCGGTTTCTATGGAATTAAGATAAAATCCTTCCAATGCGGCTTCCATATAGCCGATGCGTAATCCTTTTTTCCTCTCGGTTTTGAGGAATAGATTTAGAGGGTTATGATTGAATCGTAAGGTTCTCGTGTATACGTCCATCCTATACTTTCATTCAGATTTAAGAAAAGCGTGAGAACTGTTGCAATGTATCCTCCTGAGGCTTCGGCAAGCCGTTATGATAATACAAGCAACAGTCCCACGCTCCATTCGATATATAACAAAAGTATATACATGAAGGTGCGTGAGACCCGTTTGCTTATTACCTTCATAACTTTGAATTTTGCCGAATTTCAGGAAGTTGGTAATAAATGAAACGTTCTCTAATATAACTGATTAGCTATATTTTCATCGCTAAATCGTTTACAAAGATAACGAATTTTCCGAATTGTAGGATAACGAACTTTAGTTTTTCTTAATATAAAAAATGCCGCGTCGGCTTCCGTAAAGACGGGAGCCAGCGCGGCAGGGCATATTTGATTGCTAATGTAGCCCTTGGGGTTTAGAAGAATTTGATTTCTTCGCCTTTGATATCCGAAAGGAGGAGATTGGCCAGACGGCTGGTACCCAAGCGGAACAGCTGGTTGTTGAGCCATTCCTCGCCCAGTACTTCCTTGACGATGGTGTAATAAACAACTGCATCGTTGACCGTATTGATGCCTCCTGCCGGTTTGAATCCGACTTTATTTCCTGTTTTCTGATAGTATTCCTTGATGGCTTCACACATCACATACGCAGCTTCCGGAGTGGCGGCAGGCTGTTGCTTGCCGGTGGACGTTTTGATGAAATCCGCACCCGAATACATGGATAGGATAGAGGCTTTTTTGATGTTGGAAGCACTCTTCAAGGCTCCTGTTTCGAGGATTACTTTCAGATGATGTTCTTTGCATACTTCCTTCAACTCCACTATTTCTTCGCACATTCCTTCGTAGTCTCCGCTCAAGAACTTGCCTATGGAGATGACGATGTCTATTTCATCGGCGCCGTCTGTGATTGCTAATGCAGTTTCTGCTACTTTTACTTCGATGAAAGTCTGAGATGAAGGGAAACCTCCTGATACACAGGCGATATTGACTCCGTCTACCTCCAACGTATTCTTGACGATAGCGGCAAAATTAGGATATACGCAGATTGCCGCTACATTCTTCAGATCAGGGTATTCATCGTCAAACTGATTGACTTTTTCGGTGAAATGCATTACGCTTTCATCGCTATCTGTGCTGTTCAGTGTAGTCAGGTCGATACAGTTGAACAGGAACTTCTTAACGTCTTCCGTATTGTTTTCCGGAACTTTCTTCTTGATCAGTTCGGCTACGCGAGCTTGGATGTCCGCATCGTTCAGATTGGTGTTATACTTTGCCAGTGCGGCATCATACTTGCTAGGCTGTGAGTTATTCTCTTCCATGAACTTTCAGTTTTGGGTTGTTGATATGTCTTTTATTATCTCGTTTCGTTTTCTTGTCTATACTCTTTTGTAACGCATCGGTGATGTCTACACCCGTCTGGTTGGCAATGCAGAGAAGCACCCATAATACGTCTGCTATTTCTTCATCAAGGTTGTCTTTTTCTCCCTCTTTGAAGGATTGGTCGCCATATTTTCGAGCCATAACCCGTGCCAGTTCTCCGACTTCTTCGGTCAGAACTGCCATGTTGGTCAACTCGCTAAAGTAGCGGACACCGTATGTCTTCACCCATTGGTCTACTTGTTTTTGAGCTTCTTCCAGAGTCATTTCTTTAGTGCTTAGGGGTTAATAATTGTGATTAATAGGGTTGTTACTGATGGTTAGTCAGTCTGTTATTCTTTGTTCTTGGTATCTATACATATAGTAACAGGACCGTCGTTTAAAAGTTCGACTTTCATATCCGCCCCGAAAGTACCTGTACCGATTGCCTTGCCCAGTGCGCTACTCAGATCTTTGCAGAACTGCTCGTAAAGCGGAATGGATACATCCGGCTTTGCGGCTTTGATGTAGGAGGGGCGGTTCCCTTTCTTGGTGGAAGCGTGCAGAGTGAACTGGCTGACGACCAGAATCTCGCCTCCGTCTTCCAGAATAGACTTATTCATTACTCCATTTTCATCGTCGAAAATACGTAGATTTACTATCTTTTTGCAGAGCCAGTCAATGTCCTCCTGACCGTCGGCTTCCTCGATACCGACTAAAATCAGCATTCCTTTTCCGATGGCAGACTTGCAGTTTCCGTCAATAGTGACTGATGCATGGCTTACCCGTTGTATAACAATTCGCATTACTCTTCTTTTATTTCATGATTATGAAAGGCAAATTTACAAAATTAAGAAGAGAAAACGGTGTATTGGGAAGAAAATATTATAATCCTTCTTTGACTATTTTTGCTTTGGCTTCTCCGACAACGGCAGCAATATCCTCTAATGAGGCCTCTTTGATTCGTTTTACGCTCTTGAACTCTTTTAGAAGAGCCGTTTTGGTCTTTTCTCCAATCCCTTTGATGGTATCCAGTGCAGATGCCACTTGCCGTTTGCTGCGTTTATCGCGGTGGAAACTGATTGCAAAGCGGTGTACTTCATCCTGAATCTGTGTCAGTAGGCGGAAGAGTGGGCTATGCTGCTTGATACCGATTATTTGCGGTGGAAAGCCGAATAGGAGTTCCGATGTACGGTGGCGGTTGTCTTTTGCCAGTCCGGCAATAGGAATATTGAGGTGCAACTCATCCTCAATAACTTCTCTGACGACCTCCATTTGTCCTTTTCCACCATCAGTGATAATCAGGTCGGGTAAAGGAGCGTTTTCTTCAATAGCGCGCTGATAACGCCTTCTGACGACTTCTTTCATCGAAGCGTAGTCATCCGGGCCTACGACGGTCTTTATATTATATTTCCGGTAATCCTTTTTCGATGGTTTGGCTTTTTTAAATACGACGCAGGCTGCCACTGCGTCAGAACCTTGTATGTTCGAGTTATCGAAACATTCAATCTGCAATGGTGGCCTTTCCAAATGCAATTCTTGTTGTATCTCTTTCATCAAACGCATGCTCCTCTGTTCCGGATTCAGCTTTTCCGCCTGCTTCAGGCGGTCGGCCTTGTATTGCTTCACGTTTAAGATGGAAAGTTCCAATAGCTTCTTCTTATCTCCCCGTTGGGGAACGGTGAAAACTACATTATTCAGCTCCATATCAAGCTCAAAAGGAACGATAACCTCTCTTGACTGACTCTTGTAACGCTCTCGCATCTCGATAATGCCCAGCGTCAGAAGTTCTTCTTTTGATTCATTCAGCTTCTTCTTATATTCGAAAGTGAAAGCCTGGTTGATAGCTCCGTTGGTGATATGGAGGTAATTGATGAAGGCTGAATTGGTTTCGTCTTCTTCGATAGAAAAGACATCTATATTATGAAGGACAGAGCTGACCACCTCCGACTTCGAACGATAGTTTTCTATTAAAAGATACTTCTCTTTTATTTTCTGTGCCTCCTCAAACTTCATCTCACCTGCCAATGTCTGCATTTTCTCCAGCAGCATACGGCTTACTTCTTGCGTATTTCCTTTGAGAATCTCTTTGATTTCATCGATATTCTTGAGGTAGTCTTCCTGTGATTGCAGCCCGATGCATGGTCCGGCGCATTTCTTGATATGATATTCCAGGCAGACATTGAATTTACCTGCCCGAATGTTCTCCGGGCTTAAGTTTAAATTGCAAGTCCGCAAAGGATATAGATGCTTTATTAAGTCCAATACCGCATACATCGAGGGGATGTGGCTATACGGACCATAATAGGAAGAACCGTTTCTTATTATCTTTCTCGTTTTGAAAACTCGGGGAAAATATTCGTTTTGTACGCAAATAGAAGGATAAGTCTTGTCATCCTTCAATAAAACGTTGTAACGGGGTTTGTATTTCTTTATCAGATTATTTTCCAGAAGGAGAGCGTCCTCTTCCGTGTTGACTACAATGTAGCGAATATCCACGATTTTGCTGACCAACACCCGTGTCTTTCCGGGTTCGTGTTCTTTACTGAAATAGGAGTAGACCCTTTTCTTTAAATTTTTAGCCTTTCCAACGTATATAATCGTTCCTTCCGAATTCAGGTATTGATAAATACCCGGCTTTTCGGGTAGATTGGCTACGATTCCTTTCAGATATTCATTGAACTTCGCTTCCATACGTATGCTTATTCTCATTCTTTGGGTTTCATCACACAGAGAACGCGGAGTATTATAGCGTCAGTACGGATTCTACCTCTACATCATCGCCGAATACGGCTTTCCCGTTCAGGTCTTTCAACTCGATGATGAAGTTTACATATACTTTTTTAGGCTTTAGCATTTTCACAAGTTCACATGCTGCTTTCATTGTTCCTCCTGTTGCCAGCAGGTCATCGTGTATCAGAACTACATCGTTCTCGTCCAGCGCATCTTTATGAATCTGCACGGTATCTTTTCCGTATTCCTTGTCATAACTTGCCTCAAGTGTTTCGGCCGGAAGCTTGCCTGGTTTGCGGATAGGAACAAAGCCGGCATTCAGGCGGGTTGCTAAAATAGGCCCCATGATGAAACCTCTTGATTCTATGCCTATAACTTTTGTGATACCTTTGTCCTTATACATATCGAACATGACATTCGACAATTCCTGCAAACACCACGGGTCTTTGAATAATGTCGTAACATCATAAAACAAGATTCCGGGAATGGGGAAATCTGGTATTTCCCGAATACTTTTGATTAGCGTTTCTTTGCTCATAATCATTGATTTATATCGTTTCTTTAAATGTTTTGTTTCACGTGAAACGTTGCACGATTATCATCGTCCCGAAAGCACCAGCAATACATTGATGTCGCTTGGAGATACTCCCGGTATTCTGCTTGCTTGGGCAATTGTTTCCGGATCTATCTTTACCAGCTTTTGGCGGGCTTCGGTAGACAGCGACTGAATGGAAGCATAATCAAACTTCCCTTTAATTTTTATACTTTCCAATCGTGCCAGTTTTTCTGCTATCATCCGTTCTCTGTCAATGTATCCTTGATACTTGATTAAGATTTCAGCAGCTTCGATAATTTCTTCTTTTCGGCCCTCATCGGAACTTGTCGCTTTTTCCAATTCCCGTTGGAATGCCGGAATATGCTCTGATATGTTTTCAATCGTCACTTGCGGACGATTCAGTATTTCTATCAACTTGCATCCTTGACGCAGGGGAGTGGTTCCTATCTTTTCGAGTGCATCATTGATTAATGCAGGTTTCATCGAATAGTTTTGTGCGAAGGAAACGATTTGCTCCACTGTTTCCTTTTTGCTTTTCATTAATTGATAACGATTTTCTTTGGCCAGGCCAAGCTGATAGGCTCTTTCAGTGAGCCGCATATCTGCGTCATCCATTCGGAGCAAGATACGGTATTCAGCCCTCGAGGTGAACATTCGATAGGGCTCATCTACACCTTTAGTTACCAGATCATCGATCAATACGCCTATATATGCTTCGTCACGTGCTAATGTAAATGCTTCGCCACCATGACAATTGATATGTGCGTTGATTCCGGCTATTAATCCTTGTCCTCCGGCTTCTTCATATCCGGTAGTACCATTCACCTGTCCGGCAAAGAATAGATTTTTGATAATCTTCGATTCCAACGTATGTTTCAATTGTGTCGGGTCGAAGTAGTCATATTCGATGGCATATCCCGGACGGTAGATCACCAAATCTTTGAATGCCGGAATTTGTTTTAGTGCTGCAATCTGTATGTCCATCGGAAGTGAAGAAGAGAAGCCGTTCAAGTACAACTCCTGAGTCGTCTCGCCTTCCGGTTCCAGAAATAGCTGATGCTGGCTCTTGTCAGGGAAAGTAACGATCTTGGTTTCGATACTCGGGCAATAGCGCGGGCCGATACTTTGAATCTGCCCGTTGAATAGAGGGGAATCCGGCAGACCTTCACGTAGGATACGGTGTACCTCCTCGTTTGTATAGCAAGTCCAGCATTGCAGTTGTTTTAAATGCCGCACACTTGTGTTCATAAATGAAAATTTATGGAAGTCACATTCTCCGTCTTGTGTTTCCATCCGGTCAAAGTGGACGCTACGTGCATCTATTCGTACCGGAGTTCCCGTTTTCATTCTGCCGTATGTGATTCCGTGACGGGCGATGGATTCAGTCAGCTGGTAAGAAGCCGGCTCGGCCATTCTTCCTCCCGGCAACTTATGACGTCCGATATGCATAAGCCCGTTGAGGAAAGTTCCTGCGGTCAGTACAATGCATTTTGCCTTGAAGGTAACTCCCCAAACTGTGACCAGGCCGGTCACTTCTCCGTTTTCTACCAAAAGTTCGCAGACGGTATCCTGCCAAATATGGAGATTGGGTGTATTTTCCAGTCTCTCCCGCCAAGACCAGATAAATTTGGCACGATCGCATTGCGCTCGCGGACTCCACATGGCAGGACCTTTTGAACGGTTCAAGATTCGGAATTGGATGGCCGTCTCGTCCGTAACCAATCCCATCTGTCCACCCAATGCATCTATTTCGCGTACAATTTGTCCTTTGGCGATTCCTCCTACTGCCGGATTACAGCTCATTTGCCCGATCTTGTTCATGTCCATGGTGATGAGACAAGTCTTT
>ENA-UERG01002157-UERG01002157.1-human-gut-metagenome-genome-assembly--contig:-NODE-2157-length-14610-cov-4.921971_pt1 | contig 14610 bp, 14 predicted proteins | sample MGYA00242954_ERZ507954 | MGnify/ENA primary metagenome ERZ507954 (study PRJEB26167, sample SAMN06115478) | human gut metagenome | host: Homo sapiens | place: China:Sichuan | collected 2015-01-21... | reverse complement strand
ACTCCCAAAAAACGAAACAAACCTACGCCTCGTAAGTGGCGGGGATATGGGGGAAGTTCGGGGTGGGTCAGGGAGGTTTGGAGGGTAGGGCGACCCCTCCGAAAGGGGTCGCCCTGCGCCTCCAAGGCCTTTCTAAACCCTCTTCGCCTTCTTCGGCACTAAGAGACGAACCTTGCGGGGGATAACCGCCACTTCAATGTCGCCGCAGATGCCGCGCTCGCCGTCGAAGTTCCATACCACATCGTCGGGAACTTCAAAGCGTATCGTTCCGCTCGGAAAGTGCGCAATGTTGTTCTGCTTGTAACGGTAGCCGAAAATGAAAAGCGTTGCAACCGTGAGGAGCGCCCGTAAGCGGTTCGACAGAGTCGGATTCTTTTCCTGACGGATGACAACCCCCTCCAGAAGCCCGTCGTTCATCGAGCCGCCCGGGTTCATGCGTAACCCCGCCACACATCTGCCGTTCATGACCAACGCAAACACGCATTCGGTCGCCAACTCCGTGTCGGCGCTTGCGGCATGAATCGGAAAAACGCGGAATAATAAATTCTTCCGCATTCCCTCCAACCCGTAAGCCAGAGCGCCCATGCTCCGCTTGTTTTTCTGCGGCGTGGTGTAGGATGCGCTCGTGAACGCACCCGCCGAAACCGAATACATCGCGTAACGCGTCCCGTTGACCAACATACAGTCCAACCGCTCCTCGCGACCCTCCAGAACCACGTTCAGTGCGCGGCGCAGACTATAGCGCGGAATCCCGAGACTGTGCGCCACGTCGTTGACCGTCCCGCTCGGAATGTAGCCGAGGAGCGGAGGATTCTCCATGTCGCCGATGCCCTGCAGAATCTCGTTGAACGTCCCGTCGCCGCCCGCAAAAACAATGCAGTCGTAGTCGGCGGCGAATTCGCGCACCCGATGCGTGAAATCCTCGGGCGCACGGGAGGCGTAAACGTCCACAGTCTCATATTTGCGGCGCAGTTTTTTGATGATGTAAGGCAACTTTTTGACAATTTTCCCCTTGCCGCCATGGGGATTGTAAAGAAAAATACATTTCATAAGGCTATTATAACATATTTCACCCGCTTTTGCAAGGGAAAACAGAAAAAATCCCCTGCCCGCCGAAGCGGACAGGGGAGAGGGAACAGAACGTTCGGATTACTGAAGCTCTGCGAAATACTTGATGGTACGAACCATCTGGCTGGTGTAGGAGTTCTCGTTGTCGTACCAAGCAACAACCTGCACCTGGTAGGTGTCGTCATCAATCTTGGTGACCATGGTCTGGGTTGCGTCGAAGATCGAGCCGTGGGTCTCGCCGACGATATCGGAGGAGACGATCTGATCCTCGTTGTAACCGAAGGACTCGGAAGCCTGCGCCTTCATAGCGGCGTTGATGCCTTCCTTGGTGATGTCATGTCCCTTGACAACCGCCACGAGAATGGTGGTAGAGCCCGTGGGAACAGGAACACGCTGAGCAGAGCCGATGAGCTTGCCGTTCAGCTCGGGGATAACCAGACCGATCGCCTTCGCAGCGCCGGTGGAGTTCGGAACGATGTTGACCGAAGCGGCGCGGGCACGGCGGAGGTCACCCTTTCTGTGCGGGCCGTCCAGAACCATCTGGTCGCCGGTGAAAGCGTGAACGGTGGTCATGATACCCGACAGGATGGGAGCGTAATCGTTGAGCGCCTTCGCCATGGGAGCGAGGCAGTTGGTGGTGCAGGAAGCGGCGGAAATGATCTGATCCTCGGGGGTCAGAGTCTTTTCGTTGACGCTGTAGACAATGGTCTTGAGGTCGTTGCCCGCGGGAGCGGAGATAACAACCTTCTTTGCGCCTGCTTCGATGTGCGCCATCGACTTTTCCTTGGAAGTATAGAAGCCGGTGCATTCCAGAACGACATCGACCTTCAGCTTCTTCCACGGGCAGTTCTTCGCGTCCTTCTCGGCGTAGATCTTCATGGTCTTGCCGTCAACGGTCAGCGTGCCCGCCTCGTCGTCTGCGGAAATCTCATGATTGTACTTGCCCTGTGCCGAGTCGTACTTGAGCAGGTGAGCCAGCATAGAGGGCTTGGTCAGGTCGTTGATCGCAACGACGGTGTAGCCCTTTGCACCGAACATCTGACGGAACGCCAGACGGCCGATACGTCCGAAACCGTTAATCGCAACTTTTACATTTGCCATTGGAATGAATCCTCCGTTAAAAAAATTCTGAGTCGGAACCGCCCCGAGGGGTTGTCCTTTTCATACAGATATATTTTACCTCATTTTTTCGAAACTTACAAGGGCTTTGACGTAAAATTATCATTTTCGTTACAATTATTCAAGATGGTCGAATGGAGATCGGCTTCTGTGTGCAAATTGCCGTCTGTTTCGTCGGACATTTGGCGGCAGAGACGGGAAAACCGCACAAGAGCCGGGAGATTTGCCAGTCTGTGCGGCTCTGCAAGCATCCGCCAAGCCCATTCCAGACCCGCCTTCTGCCAGAGAAGCGGCGCGCGACGAACCCGTCCCGCCCAGACATCCAGACTGCCGCCAAGCCCCGCCGCCACCCGAACCGACGGAAGAAGCGGCAGATTGCGGGCGATCCATTCCTCCTGCGCGGGATAGCCGAGACAGACCGGAAGCACCGTGGGGCGGCAGGCGCGGATGACCGAAATCAGGTTTCGGTTTTCCTCGCCGTCGCGGTCAAAGTAGCCCCAGTATGTTCCCGCAATCGTAAGGGCGGGGAAGCGCCGCCGCAGATTTTCCGCCGCGCACGCCGCCACGCCGTCTGCTCCGCCGAGCAGAAAGACCCGCTCGCCCCGCGCGGCGCAGGCAGAGAGAAGCGCTTCTCCGAAGTCGATTCCCGCAACCCGCCCGTGCGCAAAGGGCGTTCCCAACCGCGCCGCCGCGCGCACAACCCCACCGCCGTCCGGCAGAATCAGCGAGGCGCCCGAAAGCAGGCGCAGATGCTCCGGTGACCGCGCACAATCCTCCAGCATCAGCGCGTTCGGCGTGACCACAAAGCAAGCGTTCCCGCCCGTCAGCGCCGCGCGCACCGCGTGTTCTGTCCCGATATCGTCAAAATCCAACCCGCAAACCCGTATTTTCATCCGTTTTTCACTCCGTTCTCAAGAAAAAGGCTTGACAATTCCCCGTATTGGAGATATAATATATAAGTATCAGGATAATCGGCGAAATGATACGGCAAAGCCGCGTTTTACCGATTTTTGCATTCGGAAAGGATTTTTTTGACATGGGAAAGAACAACGAGAAAATGGTGGAGCAGATCACGTCGATGGACGTGGATTTTGCGCAATGGTATACCGACGTGGTGAAAAAGGCGGAGCTTGTGGACTACTCCGGCGTGCGCGGATGTATGGTCATCCGACCCTACGGCTACGCGATCTGGGAGAACATTCAGCACGACCTTGACGCGCGTTTCAAGGCACTGGGGCATGAGAATGTCTATATGCCGATGTTCATTCCCGAAAGCCTGCTACAAAAGGAGAAGGATCATGTGGAGGGCTTCGCACCCGAGTGCGCATGGGCCACGGTGGGCGGAACTACGCAGCTGACCGAGCGGCTCTGCGTTCGCCCGACCTCCGAGACGCTGTTCTGCGAGCATTACAAGAATATCATTCAGTCCTACCGCGACCTGCCGAAGCTCTACAACCAGTGGTGCAATGTCGTGCGTTGGGAAAAGACCACCCGCCCGTTCCTCCGTACCTCGGAGTTCCTGTGGCAGGAAGGTCACACCATGCATGAGACCGCAGAGGAAGCGCGTGAGGAAACCATGCGGATGCTGAAGGTTTACGAGGACTTCTACGCCGAGGCGCTGGCGATTCCCGCTTACACGGGGCGCAAGACCGAAAAGGAGAAGTTCGCGGGTGCGGAGGAGACCTACACCATCGAGCCGATGATGCACAACGGCGTGGCGCTTCAGGGCGGAACTTCGCACTATTTCGGCGACGGTTTTGCAAAAGCGTTCGGCATTACCTTTACGGGGCGCGACAATCAGCTGCGCTACCCGTACCAGACCTCTTGGGGGGTGTCAACGCGCTCCATCGGCGCAATTATCATGACCCACGGAGACAACAACGGTCTGATTCTGCCGCCTCGCGTAGCGCCGATTCAGGTGGTCATTATCCCCGTCGCGCAGCATAAGGAAGGCGTTCTGGAAAAGGCGGAGGCTTTGCGCGCGGAGCTTGCCAAGACCCTGCGGGTCAAGCTGGACGACAGCGAGAACTCCACGGGCTGGAAGTACAGCCAGTATGAGATGAAGGGTGTTCCGCTCCGTCTGGAGATCGGACCGCGCGATATTGAAAGCAACACCTGCGTGCTGGTCAGCCGCGTGACGAGAGAAAAGACGGTTGTCAGCCTCGACAACCTGACCGAAGCGGTGAATGCCGCGTTGCAGAAGGTGCATGACGAGCTCTATCAGCGCGCACTGGAAAACCGCAATAACCGCACCTATGACGCGCACAGCTATGAGGAATTCCTTGACATTGCCGCCAACAAGTCGGGCTATATCCGCGCGATGTGGTGCGGCGAGACGGCGTGCGAGGAGAAACTGAAGGACGTTACGGGCGGCGTGAAATCGCGTTGCATCCCGTTCACCGAGGAGCACCTTGCCGACACCTGCGTCTGCTGCGGAAAGCCCGCCAAGCATATGGTCATCTGGGGCAGACAGTATTGATTGGATAAACTGTGATATAGTGTTTTTTCTGGCAGACAGAATGCGTTGCTTTTTTATCAGGCTGTTTGATTTGTTTAGCGGGAGGAGGCTATATGACTGTATTAGCCAATTGGGTTTATCGTCCCATCACGAAGAACATTGTTCTTGGCGTTATCTTGAGTTTGCTTTCTGTTGCAGGGATTGTTGCATCGCTATCCGATAGCGAGATGTGTATCATCTTGGTGCTTGTTTTGATCGGCGTTGTTTGCATAACCTGTTTCTGTATGACGGAACAAGTCGGGTAGAGATACCGATTGACCGCATTGTCCGTTTAGTTGGAAAAAACAAACGCTATTTTCACATCTATGTTCGTTTTTTTAGTTGGGGAACTTATAACTACGGCAAAGTTTCTGTTTGCTATTGGGATAAAAACAATAAGAAAAGTGTATTCAAAATTTCTCCTATCTTTAAGCCGGAGGATGTGTCGGATAAGGTTATGCAGTATATACTGAGTACACGGATAGCACTTTGATGTGTTTTGCCAATTGTTTTTGTCAGGATATTTTGTCACGCGCGGTTCACATAAAGGCTTCCCCTCGGGGGGAAGCTGTCGCGGATAGCGACTGATGAGGGGGGATAAATCTTCTCTTACCAATGTTTTCCCCGTATTGTATGAGGTCTTATTTCGCATGATACCGACCCGCAAGATTCCCGTCTTGCGGGTTCTTTCAAAAACACCGGAAAGGAGCGCCGCATGGAAGCCGTTTGGGACAAAATCAAAGCATACCTCCGCCATGCCGTGCGCTGTGTCGATCCGGTGCTTTTTTTCAGCGTCACGGCGCTCGGAATTCTGAGCATCGTCACCATCTACGGCGCGGTGGATAATTTCGGAATGTCCAAGCTGAAAATGCAGGTGGCGATGTTCCTTTTTGGCAGTGTCGCCACGGTTGTGATCGCCACGTTGGACTTCCGCGTCATTGTGGACAAGCTGTGGCTGCCGTTTTTCATCGGGTCGGTGCTCCTGCTCGGCATTACGCTGATCTGGGGCAAGAGCGGTGTGAGCATGGAAACGGGCAATAAGAGCTGGCTCAAAATTCCGATCATCGGACTGATGATTCAGCCGTCCGAGTTCGTCAAATTCGCATTTATCTGTACCTTTTCCAAACACCTGTTCACGGTGCGGGATCGCATCAACCATCCGCGCAGTGTGGCGGGACTTGCTTTGCATGCGGGCATTATTGTGGCGCTGATTCTGAAGTCGGGCGACCTTGGCGTAGCGTTGGTGTATTTGGCCATCATTGCGATGATGCTGTTCTGTGCGGGACTTCATCTCGGCTATTTCGGCGCGGGAACGGTTGCGTTGGTTCTGTTGTCGCCGTATCTGTGGGAGAAGCTGGAGTTCTACCAACAGCGGCGGATCATTGTGGGATTCAATCCCGAACTGGACCCGCAGGGGAAGGGGTATCAGCCGCTTCTGAGCCGTCGGGCAATCTCGCACGGCGGACTGTTCGGGCGAGGGCTGTTCTCGGGTGGCTATTATGAGGTTCTGGACGCGTCGCACACCGATTTCATTTTTGCAACCATCTGCGAAAAGTTCGGCTTTGTCGGCGGGATTCTGGTCATCGCAACGTTCTGCGTGATCGTGGTGCGGGTTTTCCGCATTGCACGGATTGCAAACAGCTCGGATTACGGCGGTCTGATCTGCGCGGGGGTCGGGGCAATGTTCGTGGCGCAGATTCTCGAAAACATCGGCATGACGCTTGCGATGCTCCCCGTGGTGGGCATTACGCTGCCGTTCCTCTCCTGCGGCGGTTCGTCGATGCTGGCAACCTTTCTGATGATGGGTCTGGTGCACAGCGTATACGCGCATTCCAACGCGGTGCGATCCTCGGTGGCGTTGCGCGCACTGGGGGAGTGAATCTTTTTAGGCGGTGTCATAAAGCGACCTCCGGAATCATATAGTGTAGTACTTCAATACACGAAATGATTCCGGAGGTTCGCTATGTTTATTTATTCCATGCGTGCGGGTACGCTGAAGCTGATCGGTGTGATCTGCGTTGCGCTGACGGTTCTGATTACGTTGATCGCGTTTGTGCCGACCTACACGGTGGGCAGTGACGCGGTGAATGCGAGCGGGAACGCGGCGGAGATCAGCTATGACAAGGTAAAGAGTGCGGACGACGTGGGCAGATTTTTGTCGCAGTTCGGTTGGCAGACCGACGGGAAGCCCGAAGAAGTGGAAACGGTGACAGTTCCCGAAGCGTTTGACAAAGTATTTGCGGCGTACAACGAGCTGCAGAAAGAGCAGGGGCTGAATCTGTCGAAGTACCGCGGCAAGGAGGTCACGCGATACACGTTCCGTGTGACCAACTATGAGGGATACGAGGGAAAGGTTTTTGCCAACGTTCTGGTTTACCGCAACCGCGTAATCGGCGGCGACGTCTGCTCCGCCGATACATCCGGTTTTGTGCACGGTTTTTCCCCGAGAGCCTGAATCAGAAACAAAAGTCAGTTTTCGAAGTGCTTTTTCCTGCGGATAAACCGAACAAAGGCAAATCCTCCGAAGCCCGCTGTTGCGGCAGACCCGATCGCGATGCCGATAATTGCGCCACCGGGAAGCTTCTTCTTTTCGGTATCTTTTTCTTCGGGGGCTGGATTTTCGGGCTTCGGGCTTTCGGGAGCGGGATCGCTTCCGCCACTTGCGTCGCCGGCGGACGGAAGGTCCTCATAGACAGCCGTGAGCGACACCTCGCCGGTTACGGTAAAGGTATACGCCGCATCCGTGCTTACGGCAGTTCCGTCAGCCGTCTGCCAGTATCCGAACCGCTTGCCTTCCGCAGGTGTGTCTGCCTTTACGGTAATGCGCTCGCCGACCGAAAATCTGCCGCCTCCCGTTCCGTTTGTTACCGTTACTGTTACCGTTACGGGAACAGGCGTGGGGATTGTCGGCTTGGCGGGTTTTTCAATGGTAAGATCGGTTATTTCCGCACCGTTTGCGTCGAAACAGCGACCGCAGACGGTGCATTTTCTGTGCCCCTTTACGCCATCTGCTTCTTCGGTTGCGGGGATTTCGTCAATCCAAGCGCCGAGACGGTGCGGAGCGGGCGTCCCGTAGCCGTTGCCGCACAGCACGCAGACCGCCGGGGTGACGCAGGTCGCCGTTCCGCCGGAGCAGTCCTCCGTTTCGGTGTGGTTCGGGTCTCTTGCGCAGATACGGGTGTGCGTGCCGTTGCCGTTGCTTACGGGCGCGCGCCAATCGTGGCTGTCGTTGGTCGGAATCGCAAGATCGGTTATTTCCGTGGCTTCATCCGAGGCGTAATGCCTGCCGCAAAGCCTGCAATCCGCGTGTCCTTTTACCCCTTTTTCGGTGCAGGTTGCCGGGACTTCGTTGACCCAAGGCGACAGATCATGCGCGTCCGGTTCTATGGCAAGCCGCAAGGCTTCCGCGTCGGTTTCGTTCCTGTTCTCGTCAAAATAGCCGCCGCATTCCGAGCAACGGTAATGCGCCTTCATGCCTTCGGAAGAACAGGTCGGTGCAACGCTCGGTATCAGCTCGCCGTAGCGGTGCGAGACGCAACCCGGTTCGGTATCTCTCAGCTTCGTGTAAGCCTTTATCCGGGCAATCTGCCCGCCGTAGGAGATGAAGTCATAGCCGCCGGAGGATTTCGCAAAAGAGGGCTTTTTGGTATCGGTCTGTACGGTCATGAGCTTTGCAGTGCCGTCGGGGGAGGAAATCTCCGCAATGACAGAAAAATACGATCCTGCGGCGAGTCTGACGGGGGTGTCCAGCCTGACGGTGTTATAGCCGCCGTAGCGGAAGGTCTGCGTTTTCTCGGCGGCAGGAGCGCCGCTTTCCACGGATGACGCGCCCCAGCCGGAAAGTCCGGTGTAGACCCGAACCGTCACCGTAGCGTTGTTGCCCGTAAACCCGATGTTGACCGCTTCCAGGTATTCCGATCTGTCCGGCGTTCCTTTTTTTGCTTCGTACACATTGGCGGCATGACGGATGTTCGACAAGCCGAAATCGGTTTCGCTGTTGTCGTAGTAGTAATTGAAATCGTACGCCTCTTTCGGCGCATAGGTAAAGGTCCACGCGGTTGTGGGGGAGATTTTGCTCTCGTAGGTGAGCCAGAAGTAGCCGTTGTCGCTGTAGCTGTTTTTCACCAGCCAGCCGCCGTTCCGCGTAACCTGTCCGGGCTTGAAAAGACTGCCGTCGATATCGTCATCCCAGCCGACCAGCGTAATTGCATGGGGAATCCCGTTTGTAACCGCATTGTCGTTATAGTAGGGCTTGGTTCCGCCGTCATAGTAACAGGAAGCGGTAACCGCGCCGTATTCGGCAATGGCTCTTTTCAACTCCGCAATCCGCTCGTCTCCGGTCAGGTCAGAGGAGATCAGATTCGCGCTTTCAAAGCGGTAGAGTGTATTTTCCGCAACATTCGCGGCAGGTTTGTCGCCTGCAATCGGTCCCTGCCACATACTCAGCAGGGCAGGGGTCTGCCCGATCTGACCTGCGCGGGACAACCATTCGCCCGCATAGCTGCTGTGATAGGACGCGTTGTTCCCGAGCGGGTCGGTGTTTCTGACATATTTCCGATAGGCAAGGGCTTGAGGATTCAGCCGTAAGGTCTCCTTCGTGCCGAGCCGTTGCTTCAGGATAGCGGCTTCGGAAGCGTTGATTGCGGAATATGCCCAGCAAAGGTTGGTGTCGCCCTGATCCTTTACAGGCGTCAGGTCATCCCGCGGATCGAATTTTGACAGACCTGCGATCTGTTCAGCGGAATCATGGAAGTTCGCGGAAGCCGAACCAACAAAGGCTGACGGGTTTGACGCATTTCCGACTGCCTCCAATGACATTGACAAGGTTGCCGATAAAAGCAGAAAGGACACAAAACCGAACAGAAATCCGGTAAATCCCGATTTTTTCATTCGTTTCCTCCGATGCGTTTTGCAGAAGTAAAAAAGGACGGTCTGTAATCCGCAAAAAAGACTTGCCTACAGACCGTCATGTTTGTCATTGACAAAAAGACACACGCAAAAGGCGCGTATAATAACCGAGTAATGGGAAGATATCTTTCCGTTGCTGTTTTTAGTCAGTCCTCGTCGTCATCATCGCTGTTACCACGGCTATGCCAATACTCATCGTTATTGGAATTGCACTGGTTTGCGTGATTGTCTTGGTTTGCCCAGTAAGCAGAATTGTTAGGATTATGCTGATTGGCATAATCATCAAGTTGACTTTGGCTGTGAGTATAACCGGATACTCCGCGTCCCTTGCTCATGAGTAGCACCTCCCTTTCATTCCATAATAAAAGCCACATATACGCGCCTTTTGCGTGTGTTTTGATGGTGCGGGCGACAGGACTTGAACCTGCACACCGAATGGTATAAGATCCTAAATCTTACGTGTCTGCCAATTTCACCACGCCCGCGTTGTGGGCGTGGTGAAATTTCTTCACGCACGCCCGCGTTGTGGGCGCGGTGAAATTTCTTCACGCACGCCCGCGTTTCAGGCGCGGCGAAATTATCGCCATCACCTGTCAGTTCCTTATTCTATAATTTTTTTATGCATTTGTCAAGCGTTTTCGAAAGAGAAGAAAGGAAACGCCGCCCAAGAGTGCCGATTGCGCCCTGTGCGGCATTGCCCTGCGGGAGGGCTTTCGGGGGAAAGCCCTCCCGCAACGGTTTGTCCCGTTTTATTTCTTTTTCTTTTCGTGGCAGGCTCCTGCCATGGCACAATGCGCGCAATTACAGCCGCACGACGATTTCCCGCGCCGCTTATCGCGGATCAGCGAGAAGACAATCAGTCCCACAACCACGACCAGTGCCGCGCAGATCAGCACGGTTGGCAGATACTTTGCAACCCAAAACAACATAGCAGAAACTCCTTTCACAATTTTTACAGCCGATTATTTCGTAACCTTGACTTCCGCGGTCAGCTTGGTTGCTTCCTTGTAGGGGCGGATGATCATGTAAACCATACCCGCCAGAAGCGCAACCGCCACGATGATACCGAACACATTTGCTTTTCCGAGGAAGATGTTACCGAACTGGTTGATCATCAGCGCGATTGCATAAGCAAAGCCGCACTGATAGCCGATGGCGAACCAGGTCCACTTCGGGCTGTTCATCTCACGCTTGATTGCACCGATTGCCGCAAAGCAGGGAGCGCAGAGCAGGTTGAACACGAGGAACGCATACGCGCTGACGCCCGTGAAAGCTTCCTGAAGCGCGAGGTAGACGTTGCCGGAAGCACCGTAGAGAATACCCATTGTACCGACGATGTTTTCCTTTGCAACCAGACCCGTGATGGACGCGACGGTTGCCTGCCATGTGCCGAAGCCGAGAGGCTTGAAGATCCACGCGATAGCACCGCCGACCGCTGCGAGCATGGACTGATCCAGTTCATCCTCCGCAAGCATACGGAAGCCGTCTGCCGTGAAGCCGAAGTAGCTGGTGAACCAGACCACGATCGTGGACAGGGCGATGATTGTACCCGCCTTCTTGATGAAGGACCAACCGCGCTCCCACATCGACCGCAGAACGTTTCCGACGGTGGGGAGGTGGTAAGCGGGAAGCTCCATAACGAACGGAGCAGGATCGCCTGCGAACATCCTGGTCTTTTTCAGCATGATACCCGAGAGAATAATTGCCGCCATACCGATGAAGTATGCGCTGGTGGCAACCAGAGCCGAGCCGCCGAACAGAGCGCCCGCGATCATTCCGATGAACGGAACTTTCGCGCCGCAGGGAATAAAGGTGGTGGTCATGATCGTCATACGGCGGTCACGCTCATTTTCGATGGTACGCGAAGCCATGATGCCGGGGATACCGCAACCGGTACCGATCAGCATCGGGATAAAGGACTTGCCCGACAGACCGAAGCGGCGGAAGATACGGTCGAGAACGAACGCGATACGCGCCATGTAACCGCACGCCTCAAGGAATGCGAGAAGCAGGAACAGAACCAACATCTGGGGAACAAAGCCGAGCACCGCGCCAACGCCGGCAACGATACCGTCCAGAAGCAGACCGGAGAGCCACGCGGGCGCTTCCGCTTTTTCCAGACCCGCGCCGATCAGAGCGGGGATGCCGGGAACCCAAGGTCCGAAATCGCGCTCGGAGGGTCCCTCAAAGTTCTTTCCTTCCAGATAAGCAACTGCGTCGAGATAGGAAATCTGGATCACGCCGTCGTTCTTCTTTTCCGATTCGGGAATGACGTCGTAGTAAACCAGCAGATCTGCCTGCTCGTAGGTGTCCTCGTCAATGATGACGTCCTTTGCGGTTGCGGTCGAACCGGCTGCTGCTTTGACCGCCTTCAAGGCAGCCAGAGCCGCGTCCGCGTCGAAATCGTCCGCTTCGGGGTCGATTGCGTCGTCGCCGAGGAATGCGTTGACCGCGTTCAGCGCGTCGCTGTACTCGCCTGCGGCTTCGTCATATTCGCCTCTGCCGATGCCGAGCATGAACCAACCGTCGCCGAACAGACCGTCGTTCGTCCAGTCGGTTGCAAACGAACCGACAGTAACCATCGAGATGTAGTAAACCAGGAACATGATTGCCGCGAAGATGGGCAGTCCCAACCAACGGTTGGTCACGATGCGGTCGATCTTATCCGAAGTGGAGATTTTGCCTGTGTTTTTCTTTTTGTAGCAACTCTTGATGATGGTGGAAATGTAAATGTAGCGCTCGTTGGTGATGATGCTTTCCGCGTCGTCGTCCATCTCTTTTTCCGCCGCCTTGATGTCGGCTTCAATGTGGGAGAGAATCTGCGGATCGAGCTTCAGCTGTTCCATCACTTTGTCATCGCGCTCGAAAATCTTGATGGCGTACCATCTCTGTTGCTCTTCGGGCAGATTGTGCACGGCTGCTTCCTCAATGTGCGCGATTGCGTGCTCCACGCAACCGGAGAAGCTGTGCATCGGAACGGTTTTGGTCTCCTTCGCCGCCTTGATGGCTTCCTCTGCAGCGGTCTGGATGCCCGTGCCTTTCAGTGCGGAGATCTCCACGACCTTGCAGCCCAACTGGCGGGAAAGCTCGCCGATGTTGATCTGGTCGCCGTTCTTGCGAACCACGTCAATCATGTTGATTGCAACCACAACCGGAATTCCAAGCTCGGTCAGCTGCGTGGTGAGGTAGAGGTTTCTTTCCAGATTGGTCCCGTCGATGATGTTCAGAATCGCGTCGGGGCGCTCGGTGATGAGGTAATTTCTCGCCACAACTTCTTCCAGCGTGTAGGGGGAGAGAGAGTAGATGCCGGGCAGGTCGGTGATGATCACATCATTGTGCCCCTTGAGTTTACCCTCTTTCTTCTCGACCGTAACGCCGGGCCAGTTACCGACAAACTGATTGGAGCCGGTCAGCGCGTTGAACAGGGTTGTCTTACCGGCGTTGGGGTTACCGGCAAGTGCAATGCGGATACTGTTTTCCATTTTGCTTTTTTCCTTTCATATTAGTCCTGACTAACTTTGATTCGCACCGAGCGCATCGCAGATGCCTCGGAGCAGGGGATCACTCGACCTCAACCATTTCGGCGTCAGCCTTGCGCAACGACAACTCGTAGCCGCGCACATGAACCTCAACCGGATCGCCGAGCGGAGCGACCTTGCGGACATAGACTTCGGTGCCCTTCGTCAGCCCCATGTCCATGATACGGCGCTTGACCGCACCTTCTCCGTTGAGCCGCACGACCTTGACCGTTTCTCCGACTTTGGTGTCACGCAGTGTTTTCATAGTTTCGTCTCCTTTCAGAAGTTAAATCATGATTTTCTGTGCCATCTCGCGACTGATGGCGATTCTGGATTCCTTGACATTGACGATCAGATTGCCTGCCATAGAGTTGACTACGGTCACGGTTCCTCCGACCACAAAGCCCAGATTCTCCAGATGCTGTTTGACCTCGGGATTTCCGCCAACCTTTTTGATGATTTGCGGCGTTCCCATGTCGGCAACGATCAGTGGCATCATAGAATCCATCCTTTCTGATTTGTCATCAATGTTAGTTTTTGCTAACCCGACAAACCAATCAACAGTTAGCCCTTGCTAACCATCCTATATTATACAAGGGGAGCGCGGTTTTGTCAATCCCTTTTTTGCAATTTCTTGAAATTTGTGATTTCTGACTGATGATTTTCGGAAGAAAAAGAGCGAAAACAGAAGAATTATACAACTTTTTCGCGTATCAACCCGGGAATTTCGCTCTCTCCGATGACCCGGATGCCGTGTTTCTGTAACAACCGAACCGTAATTCCGTCTCCCGTGACCAATTTTCCGCTGAAACTGCCGTTGTAGACTTTCCCAACGCCGCAGGAAGGACTTTTTTCCTTCAGAACCGCCAAACGGCAACCGTTTTCCTGCGCCACCCGCAAAGCCGCTTCCGCTCCCGCAAGGTATTCCGCCGTGACATCCGCGCCGAGCCGATTCCGCACGCGCCCGTCCGTCCCGATCTCGGATGCGGGGCGCGGCGTGGGCAGACCGCCCGATTGCTCGGGACAGATCGGAATCAGCCGATAGTGCGCCCGTAAGCTCTCTACCGCAGAGCAGGGCTTTGACGCCCCGTCGTAACGGCAGGGAACACCCAATAAACAAGCGCTTACCAGTATCGCTTCCTTCTCCATATCCGCTCACCTCGTTTCTGACTATATTGTAGCACATGATGGGGGAAAAGTCAAGGGAAATAGGATACTTGTAGGATTACTTGATGCCTTGCGCGAGTGCCGAGATTCCGCCTGCCGGCGCCCCTTCGGGGTTCGACTCCGCGGCAGTTCTTTATTTTATCGCTTAATTATCGATATCTATGCCGCTCCGCTCAGAATGACACGGAGGCTGATTGTTATACGGGTGATATCATTTTGATTCGTCAAAGTAACTTTGTAACAAATGGGTTATATCCCGCTATACGCTCTACCCACTGTGTCATTTCAGAGCAAACGCCTGCGGCGTTCCGTCGAACCCCGAAGGGGCGCCGG
>ENA-UERG01002148-UERG01002148.1-human-gut-metagenome-genome-assembly--contig:-NODE-2148-length-14630-cov-4.494949_pt1 | contig 14630 bp, 13 predicted proteins | sample MGYA00242954_ERZ507954 | MGnify/ENA primary metagenome ERZ507954 (study PRJEB26167, sample SAMN06115478) | human gut metagenome | host: Homo sapiens | place: China:Sichuan | collected 2015-01-21... | reverse complement strand
AATGGTAACGCAGGGCGATATTGCGGGAATCCGGGTCTATGGTGCTGCAAGCTTACTCCCGACATGGTTTTTTGCGATAACAGTTTTACCATCAAAGGTGACCATGTGGAGAAAGTTGATGACGGAGTATGGAAATTCATACAGGATGAGGACTCGTTCGGAGGTCCCGAGAAATTGGCCGAAGGCAAGGTGTTCTCGGATTATAAGGATTTGTACGAGGAGGGTCCATGGTTCTTCAAACGAGGTGACCGCTATTATCTGGCCTATGCCGCCGGTGGAGTTCCTGAGCACATCTCATACTCGTTAAGCGCCTCCCCCGTCGGACCGTGGAAATATGCGGGCCAGATCATGCCTCTGCAGGAAATGGGGTCGTTTACCAATCACTGCGGAATCATCGACTTCAAAGGTCACCACTATTTCTTGTATCACTGCGGCACACTGCCGGGTGGCAGCGGTTTCAATCGATCTACTGCCATTGAGGAGTTCAACTATAATCCCGACGGTACCATTCCGGAAATTCATCCTACCAAAAACGGTATAAAGCCCATCGGTACACTCTCCCCTTACGGGCGTGTTGAAGCCGAGACAATGGCATGGTCGGAAGGGCTGAAAACGGAACCCAACGACCGCACCGGCGTCTATGTGTCGGAAATCCACGACGGTGACTATCTCGAGGTCCGTTCCGTCGATTTCGGCGACAAGGGTTCCGATTCAATCACGGTCGCTGTGGCAAGCGCGGCTCACGGAGGTATAATCGACATCTATTCAGGAGGCAAATCCGGCCGCCTTATCGCTTCGGTCGAAGTCCCGCGGACCGGAGGTTGGGAGGAATGGACCACAATTACATCCCCGTTGCTGTCGTCACCCACCGGAATTCACGATCTGACCTTCCTGTTCAGGGGACGAAAGGGATGCAAACTTTTCAACTTTGATTATTGGGGATTCAATCAAAAATGACCATGAAGCGACTTCTGCATATTCTGATTTTCAGCATGGCGGCTGCCGGTTGTTTCGGGCAGCAAAAGTCATGGACTGCCGACAATGGCAACGGCACATATACCAATCCTCTGTTCTACGATGAATTCTCAGACCCGGATATGATCAGAGTAGGCGACTCGTTCTATCTGACCGGCACGACCATGCATTGCAATCCCGGCCTCGTAGTCTTGAAATCCAAGGACCTTGTCAACTGGGACTTCTGCAGCTACGCTTTCGACCGGATTGACATTGACGACGACCGCTTCAGACTCAAAAACGGCAAAGAGGCATACGGCCAGGGAATCTGGGCTCCATGCATCCGTTATCATGACGGCAAGTTCTATATATTCTCGAATATCAACGGAATCGGAATGCAGGTTTTTGTATCGGACAAGCCTGAAGGGCCATGGACTCACTATAATCTCGGAGGCGCCATCCATGACCTGTCTGTTTTGTTTGACAATGGCAAGATCTATGCCGTCTATGGCTACGACGAAGTACACTGCATCGAAATCAAGCCGGATTTCAGCGGTTACGTGGAAGATAGCGACCATTGTATAATTCCGCGTGGCAATACCATGGGCGAAGGACATCATATCTATAAGATTGACGGGAAATATTACATCATCAGTGCCGATTATTCACCGATGGGACGCATGATTTGCGCGCGCTCAAACAGTTTGTTCGGTCCGTACGAGACAGCTGTCATAAGTTGTCGCGAGACACTTGGAACCGAACATTCCACATGGGCTCTCGATATTCCCATGGACGGCGCGATGCCGGAAGCGGGCAAGTGGCGTCTCAAGACCGGCAAGCCGGATGCCGACAACATGGGATGCGCCACTCTGCACCAGGGTGGCATCGTGCAGCTTGAAAACGGTGACTGGTGGGGCTTCTCAATGCTTGACTTTCTGGCAGTGGGACGCACTACATGTCTCTCACCGGTGACATGGGTGGATGGCTGGCCTTATTTTGGTCTGCCCGGAAATCTCGGTCGCTCTCCAAGAACCTGGTTCAAGCCGGCGGTCAGCAATTCGGTCAAGCCACATGCTCCTTATGACAGGTGTGACGACTTCGACGGCGGAAAACTTAAACCCGTGTGGCAATGGAACCATCTCCCCGACGATGACAAATGGTCGTTGCGGAAAGGCAAATTACGCCTGAACACAAGTCCGGCCAAGGATCTGTATTGGGCCAGAAACACACTGACTCAACGTGGAATAGGTCCTGTGTCAATATCGACAGTGACTCTCGACGCCGCACATCTCAAAGATGGAGACATCGCCGGCCTGGCGTTGCTTAATATCCCTTACGAATGGGTCGGAGTAGAGATGCGCGACGGCAAAAGATTCCTGAGCTATTTTGATCTCGGATGCGATTCAACCATCGAAAAGCGACTGCCTTCCGACAAGGTCTTTCTGAGAGTGACCGGTGACTTCGAGCATGAATGGGCGCAGTTCAGTTTCAGCACGGATGGCGAGACATATCAGGAAATAGGACAACGCGTGGTTGTGCCATATCAGACAAAGACTTTCCAGGGAGCCCGTGTCTCTCTGTTTGCCTTCAACCGCAAGGGTAAGAAAGGAGGATATGCCGAATTTGACGATTTCACTGTGGAAGAGCCCCTCGCCGACCGTAGCGGCAATATCCCGACCGGTAAAACGATATGTGTCACGAATCTTGCAAACGGTCATCGTATGCAGGCTCACGACCGTCGGATGGTCTTGTCAGTATGGCAGGGCGATCCTGATTACGAGTCTGACAATTGCCGCTTCCTGGTTCATGACCGAGGCAATGGCAAGGTCGTGCTCGAGGCTGCGAACGGCAAGGGTTTCGTCTCTGTCTATGGCCGGGGGCTCTCGGGAGATCTGCGACTGTCGCCTTGTGAAACCGACGACTGTCTGTTTATGTGGCAGGACATGCTTCACAATCAATTCATGCTGCTCAAACCGTTATGTGGGACTTGACCCTCGTTCGGGAGAACCATACGCAGCAGATTGGCCTGGAACTTCGGCCGGACGGCGTGGCGGCACTGTGTTTGAATGGTCAGACCAGTCCTCCGCCTTGGCTACACCTCGATGAATGATCATACCGGACCCAATTAGTGAATATCTGTCAGACTATGAAACTATATATCATTCTGCCCGTTCTCCTGTTATCTCTCTTCGGGAATGCGTCATACGCTGTCGAAAAGGTCGAACAATGGAGAATTTTTGAAAAAACATACCGGCTCAAGGCCAACGGAAACCCCTTCGACGATGTGAAGTTGAAAGCTACGTTCATAAATGGACGGGACACTGTCAGTGTCAAGGGTTTTTATGACGGTTCAGATATGTTCAAGGTCAGGTTCATGCCCGACAAGCCCGGATTGTGGAAATATCGTGTGTCGTTCGTCGGCACCAATCATAAGGCAAAGAATAGTCTGTTGGAATGTGTGCCGGCCACAACAGGCAATCATGGACCGGTCACTGCCGACTCTGTAGGATTTGCATACGCCGACGGAACAAGATACATCCCCTTCGGAACTACTTGTTATGCCTGGGCCTATCAGAGCGACGATCTGAAAAGAGAGACTATTGAAACACTCGGTGGAAGCTGTTTCAACAAATTGCGCATGTGTGTGTTTCCCAAAAGTTATGACTGGAACCACAATGAACCTGAGCTTTATCCATTTGAAGGAGAACCGGGGAACTGGGACTTCTCCAGACTGAATCCCGCCTATTTCAGAAACATCGAGCGGTGTGTCGCCTCTCTTGACTCTCTCGGTATCGAGGCCGACATAATTGTGTTTCATCCTTACGACCGCTGGGGGTTCAGCTCTATCGGTCCGGCTGAGCGCGAACGTTACATGCAATATCTGATCTCCCGGCTGGGGGCTTGGAAAAATGTGTGGTGGAGCATGGCCAACGAATATGATTTCATGAACGCCTACACTGAACTGGACTGGAAACGCCATCTTGAGTTCTTTGCGACCAACGATCCCTATAACCACTTGAGAAGCATCCACAATGGTGTGAAATTATACGATCACAACGACCCTAATGTGACACATGTCAGCATTCAGGCCCCGGATACCGAAAATGCCGGCAACCTGTGTAGCAAGTATGGCAAACCGGTAATTTATGACGAATGTCGCTATGAAGGGAATATTCCTTGGGTTTGGGGTACGCTCTCGGGCGAAGAAATGCTGCAGAAGTTCTGGAACGGATTCCTTTCCGGTGGCTTTGTGGGCCATGGCGAGGTGTTATTGTCCGACAACTCCATAGCTCCCGAAAAGTCCGACGAAGTCCTATGGTGGTCAAAGGGTGGAGCGCTCCGGGGCAAAAGTCCCGAACGCATCGGATTTCTCAGGAAAATTCTTGAGAAGCTTCCCGGAGCAGGCAACCCTGTGAAGGGAATTACCGGATGGCAGAATTATCCCGCTCTCGGGTGTGACAATAAATGGTTCCTTATATACACCGGCCGCGACATACACTGCCAGATGGTGCTTGAGCTCCCCGACAATTCGGATTACAAAATCTCACTGATCGATACCTGGAACATGGAGATCACTCCTGTTGAGGGGCTGTTCCGAGGTCGCTCCTTAGTGCCGATAAAGGAGATTCCCTATATGGCCATCCTTATAACAGCAGCAAACGATTGATTAAGTTATATACTATTATTAACCAATTTTTATTAACCTAAATTTTAACAGAATGATTAAACATCTTCTACTCGCCGTCGCAGCATCTGCGACACTGTTCACGGCCAATGCCGCGGAATCCCGTGTCTTGTGGCAAGCCGACAACGCCGAAGGCGTAACGCTTACATGGTATAACGGTGATGTCAATATCACCCCTGAAGCATGCTCCGATTTCACACCCGGCGGCAAAATCGAGGTAACAATTGACAAACAGGAGGGAGCATTGCTGAAGCTATGCTACGACAAACCGGCAGGCGATGATGGCCAGGGAGGCGGCTGGACTGATTTGATCCAGTTCGCGCTCGGGAGCGAGAATTCCGAGACAGCTTCTGTCACTCTTCTCAAGTCGCAGGTGGATATCATGAAGAATTATGGTTTCCTGCCGTTCGGTTACAATGTCACCATCCATAAAATCGCATACGTGCCTTCTGACATCGAGGTTAACGACAATACAATCTGGATCGGACCGAAAAGCTTCAAAGAAGGCGGTTTCATAGAATTTCCCGCAGATCTGTTCTCGAATGCCAAGGCAGACGACAAGCTTGTGTTCATGATCTCCGAAGACGAGGGCCATTATATCAAACTCCTGTTTGGTGGATGGGGTGGCACTGAAATCAATACTAATGATAATCCTGACAGATTCACCATTACAGCGAACTCTATCACGGTGACTCTCACTCAGGAAAATGTCGATAAGCTGAAAGCCACCGGTCTTGTGATCCAAGCCACCGGTTTTGTTCTCGATCAGCTCCTGCTGGTTCCTGACAATACAACGGGCGCCACGAACCTTGTCATTGAAAACAATGACTGCGCTGTGGAATATTACAACCTTCAGGGAGTCCGCGTAAGCAATCCCGAGAACGGAATCTTTATCCGCCGTCAAGGCAACAAAACAATCAAAGTGATCAAATAACGAGTCTGAGGAATCTCACTTCAGGAACTAATACCGGCACACTCACAGGCCCCATTCCGCCACTTGCAGGATGGGGCCTTTACCATCAATTGCACTCGTCTATGTCTCTAAAGAGCCGTTTCGGCACAACTTTATTTGCTTTTTCCCTCCCTTCCCATTGAAAAGGAGAACAGAAGCAGGCTCGACTGGAGGGGCGACATCCCCGTCGGCCATGTTTTTTTGACAGGAGAACTGGAGTCAGCTGGGCAATAGGGATGATTGCGTTTCTCCCGAACCCATCTATTGATTGAGCATGCAAAAGTAATATATTGAACCAATGCCAGAATACGCTGTACTCGACAAAAATACAATAAAAAAACGAATAATGCCCTATCTCAGTGTGGCAAAGCGCGGACTCTGTACGTTACATCTGGCGCAGGTTGTATTTCTTGCAGAAAGCCGCGAGATCGGCGAGCGGCATGCGGAGGCCGTGAAGGCGTGTGCGGCAGGCCCGGATGGAGTTGAAATACATATCGTCCGACTCACACTGCATATAATCCTTGAACTCCCCGGCCTTTTTATTCTTACTGACTAATTTCAGGAACTGCGGAAGTTTCGCCGGCATTATCCTGCAGCAGTAGCTGGTGCCGTCATACATCGAGACCACTATCAGCTGATGCGTTTTTGAGCCCGGCCCTTCAGTGACAGGCATCTTGCCGAGGACCGTTATGTTCAGTTCTCCGGGAAACGCCGCATTGACACGCCGCATATAATCCCTGAATGCGCGGCCGTGGGCGCTTGTGTCGTGTATCCCGTTTTGGATTATGTACTGGTGTATCATCTCGTGCACCAGAGTCTCGTCGACCTCGCGCACGGACATATCCTGCGATTTCCGATAAAGTATGATTCTGTCGTAAAAGAGGCCGTTCACGCCATCGCCCATCCTCAGCCTTGTCTTCGAAGTTATATATTTCCTGTGAAACAGACCCTCGTACGATTTACCCGCCTTCCTCACGGCAAAATCCACCGCCCGGAATCCCCTCGCATCCCATATCCCGGCCTCCGCTATCCTCCACTTCCAATACGCATGCCTCCCCCTCAGATATTCCACGTTAAGTTCTGTCATTCATCAAATAAAAGATCCACAAGTTAACACGAATTTTTCCCGGTTTGCCGTTCATTGCTCTAATTTTCCACAAAGTTACACATTTTTTTGCATTATATTTGTTATTATTATACCTTTGCACTTATAATGGTTTAAAGTATGAAAAAGATATTAGTTGAAAGAAAGGCTCCGAATAGGTCAAAAATCACTGATAAGGAACTTGCCGAAAAAATCAGAAAGGAGCGTAGTGAAAGGCCTGATGAATTTATCACCACCTGCGCATCGTCAAGTCCGAAAAAGTCATATTGCATGTCTTCCGCGGCTGAAGTTATTGCAAAATGGCTATAAAATCCGTAAACCAAAGGGAAATCATAGAAGTCCCGTACCTTTTGCCGGATGGAAAGATAAAGAATCATCCGGCACTTGTTGTTTCTGTACCTGAACTTCAGGAAAAAGAAGACGGTATGTTTTACGCCGTTCTAATTTCTACTGAGAACTTTCATCCTGAATATACTATAGAGATAAAACCGGAGGATATTGTGGATGAATATAATATGCAGAAAAAGTCATATTTCGTCACTCACATTGTTACATATTTCCTATGTCGGGATATCATCCAACGTAAGGGAGCATTTGTAACACAATCGAAATTCAATGAAGTAGTCGATGCTGTTATTAACAATATATTCGGACCTCCTCTGGATTAGTAGTTACTAATTCAAGCTTCAGATTTAGGCGTCCGAATTACAGTATCGGGGAGACGAGGCGGATCACCGACTCCCAGGCGCGCTGCAGGGCGGGGCGGCGGTGCCAGGCGGCGTAGCTGAGGCGGGTGCACGAGCCCATGTCGCGGAAGAAGATGTCGCGCATCTCACGGTTCAGTTCCTTGTCGTATATCAGCAGGTTGCTCTCGAAATTGTTCTCGAAACTCCGGAAATCAAAGTTTGTCGAGCCGGTGGTCACCAGATTGTCGTCTATTATCATGGTCTTGGCATGGAGCATGCCGGGATTGTACAGATACACCTTGATGCCGGCCTTCAGGCACTGCGTCACATACGAGAACGAGGCATACTGCAGCATGCGGCTGTCGCCGGAACGCGGTATCATGATGCGCACGTCTATCTTGGACAGCGCGGCGGCCTCCAGGGCCTTCTGCAACGCATCCGTAGGCAGAAAATAGGGCGTCTGTATGTATATCGACTTGCGGGCCAGCGATATGGCCTTAAGGAATACTAACGACAGGTTGTCCCACTGGCTCATCGGGCCTGAGGTGACCAGCTGCATTCCCACTCCGGACCGGATGCGCGCCGGTTCCATCTTCGGGAACTCCAATGGCCGCGGCTGCTTCAGATAGTTCCAGTCTACTATGAACGAGAAAATCAGCGACTCCACTATGTCGCCCTCCACGCGCAGATGGGTGTCGCGCCAGGGCAACGCACCCCTGTTGCCGGTGTCGTAACGGTCGGCGATATTCATGCCTCCGATATAGCCGACCTTGCCGTCTATTATCGCCATCTTACGGTGGTTGCGCCAGTTCAGACGGTTGGCCAGCTGCGGGAAGTTGACGCGGAAGAAGGGATGCGTGTCCACGCCCGCCTTCTCCATCTCGCGCCAGAACGAATTGCTGGACGAGAACGAGCCGATGTGGTCGTACATCACCTTTACCTGCACGCCGGCACGCGCCCGTTCCTTGAGTATCTCCGCTATCTCATGGCCGATATGGTCGTCCATAAAAATGTAATACTGCATGAATATCGACTCGCGGGCATTGCGCAGGTCGTGTTTCAGCGCCTCGAACTTGGCGGAGCCGGAAGTGAATATCTTGGCGCTGTTGTTGACGCTGTACACGGCGGAGGCTATGTTCCGCGCCAGTTTCATCAGCGACTTCTCGCCCGGATCCAGCCGTTGCGAGTCCAGGTCTACCGTTCGTGTGGTCATGGCCGTGGCCATGCGCCGCTTGTTGTGGCGCGACACCATGCGGCGACCTCGCAGCGACCGCCCGAAGAATATGTAGAACACCAGTCCGACCACCGGCAGAAATATCAGCGCTATCACCCACGACAGCGAACGGATGGGATTGCGGTTCTCGCGCAGAACCACAATGATGGCCGATGCTATCGTAACCACGTACAGCACCATCAGCATCGTATCCAGCCATCCGGGAAGCGCCATATAATTTTGAATTTTGTATTATGAATGTTGAATCAACTCGGCCTCTACATTCCTCTTAACTTTATAAACTTTATAAACTTTATAAACTATCCTGCTCCTTCTGCCGCAGATATTCCTTGGCGGTAAAATCCAGCTCGTCGTACCATTCCTGACCGAAGCGTGCCACAAGCGGACCTTTCAGGAACTCGTATGCCCTGACCCCGAGCTTGCGGCCTAACTTCTCGGCCGGGCGGCAAATCTTCCACCTGTGCAGGTTCACGGCGGTAAAGCCGTCGTACTCCTTGAGCCGCACGGGATAGAGGCGGCAGCTGATGGGTTTCACGTCACGGTCCAGCGTGCCGGCACGCAACGCCTTTTCAAGAGCGCACAGACACATACCGTTTGCCTCGCGCGTGGTAAAGGCGCATTCGCATCCGTTCACTAAGGCCGTGACGCGGTCGCCCTCGCGATCCAGATAGTCAACGCCGTTCTCCCTCACCTCGCGTACGGCGGCGGGACTCATCATCGGCTCCACTATGTCCAGCACCTCGGCTATGCGCTCGCTCTCCTCCTTGGTGACGGGGGCACCCTCGTCGCCGTCTATACAACAGGCGCCGAGGCAAGCGTCAAGATCGCATACGAAAAACCGTTCTATCAGGTCCAGACTTACCAATGTATCTTGTATCTGCAACATACTCATTGTATTATATTCATCCCCACAAGGCGGTCGGCGCGTTCGCCGGGACTCCGCTTCCATATCCTCACCACATACTGGTTGCCGGTCTCCCACTTGTTTCCGTCCGGGTCAAACACCTTGTCGTCCGCACCCTTCACCTTATAACGGTAATTGTAGGCTCCCTGTTTCAGAGGCATCTGAAGCAGATAGGCCCCCTCGGCGTCGGAATATGTCATGCGGTTACGGTCGGTAAAGAGGCCATCGGTCATTTCGCCGTCAACATAGACATCGCCGCCGGGTATCTCGTCTGTATCCAGACGGAAATGCACCGTGATGTAATCGGCACCGATTTTTGAGTCGGTGGCGTTATATTCGCGCACTATGTAACGGCCATGCTGCGTGCGGTCGTATTCATACTCCCTGCGGGCCCGCGGCGCGTCGGGCTTGAGCCAGACGTGGAAGTTGGTTCCCTCGTAATGCAGCGAGTCCACCTTCATGCCGGCGAAGCGGTTGGACACCGATTCGAAACGAAGGTATTCGTTTCCGGCCGGGAAGATAAGCTGCGGGATGTGCTCGTATATCAACACGTTGCCGTTTACACGTCCCGGCATGGGAATCATGCGTGTTTCGTTGTCGATGTTCTGGCTCACTTCCACGCGATAGTCGCCGTAGGGATTCGAGCCGTCCTGCAGGTCGACGGTCACGGCAAGGCCCAATTGCTGCCATTCGTCGTTGAAACCGCGGTCGGTGCGCGACGTCATGGTGCCAGCCACCTCTGCCATGTTCTCGCTGACCTGAAACCGGGCCTGCAGCAGCACGTCGTCAGGTTCCTGCGGGTCGTACACCTGCAGCAGGTAGTTGCCGCTGCGCAGTATGCCGCACCGCTCGTCCGGAATCTCGATGCGGTAGTTCACGTAATGCACGAACGTGGCGGTGGAATACGCGAAATCCTCTATTTTATTGGCGTTGAAACCGTCTATGTATTCACTCTCCACAAGAGCCGAGGGCTGCCAGTCGGCGTTGCAGTGTATCAGCCGCCATTCCAGCCAGCTGTTGTCCTCCCCTATCTCGTCGAAGGTTATCTCGATCCTGTCCTGCGAGCCGATGCGGATTACCGGAGGCGCGTCGAACAGGTCGATGTTCTGCACTTTCAGGGTCTTGAACCTCGGCGAGAATATCTGCTGGCGCGTGTCTATGTCGGCCCGGGCCGCGGTCAATACCGTGGTCAGCGCCACAAGGAATGTCAGCAGTCGTCTTACCATACGATGGGTGTTTTGCCGTGGGCCACGAGGTATTCGTTGGCGCGTGTGAACTGATGGTTGCCGAAGAATCCGCGGCTGGCCGACAAGGGCGACGGGTGCACGCATGTCATGACCAAGTGACGGCTACGGTCTATGAAATCGCCGCGACGTATGGCGTCCGAACCCCACAGCAGAAACACCAGGTGGTCGCGCTGTTCTGCTAAGACACGCACCGCCGCTTCGGTGAACCGTTCCCAGCCTATGCCGCTGTGGGATTTGGGCTGATGCTCGCGCACGGTCAGCGAGGCGTTGAGCAGCAGGACGCCCTGACGCGCCCAGCGGGTAAGGTCGCCGTCCGCGGGAATCGGGGCACCGGTGTCGTCGCTCACCTCCTTGAAGATGTTGCGCAGCGACGGGGGTATCAGCACACCGGGGGCTACGGAGAATGCCAGACCGTTGGCCTGACCCGGGCCATGATAAGGGTCCTGACCCATTATCACCACCTTCACCTGGTCGAAAGGAGTGTTGTCGAACGCCGCGAATATGCGGCTGCCCGGCGGATAGCAGGGATTGCCGGGACGCGAATACTCGTCACGCACCCGCGCCGTAAGCTCGCGGAAATACGGTGCTGCGAATTCCTGCGACAGCACCCGTTTCCATCCCGACTCTATGCGAATATCCTGATTTCCCTCCATCTTTATATTTATCGTTATGCTTATTATGCATCAGGCGCATTGATGATTGCCCATTTCTAACAAAGTTAGCAACAATTTCGCTATATACCATAAAAAAATGACATAAATTTGAGCGAATAGTTAAATATCCCCGATTTTTTCACTAACTTTGCAATCGGAAAGCGGGCGTCAGCTTCGATTTCATGTAAATCGGCAGCACCCGGCCCCCACATATAACGTTCCCGTAGTTCAATGGATAGAATATCGGATTCCGGTTCCGACGATTAGGGTTCGACTCCCTACGGGAATACAGAGTAAAAACTCCAATCTGCTGTTCATCAGTAGATTGGAGTTTTTATTATTAACGCAGACTATCCCGGCCGCACTGCAACTGGAGTGACGACGTCCACGTCGTCAAAATATGGGCGACGTGGACGTCGCCCCTCCAGTCTCCGTCAACTTAGAGACGGAGAGAGGATTGCTATACTAATCATTGATTGCGCTGTTACAGCGTCGGGGATTTAATCAAGGCCTGGAGGTCGGCGAGGGTGAAGCCGCCTTCCAGATACAGGACCGCGTCGTGCTGCTTGTAGTCGCCGCCCTGCACTATCAGCAGTTTCGTAAACTCTTTCTTCGCTTCGTCCCACACTCCGTAGAATTCAGATGCCTTTTCGTTCCTGACCTCCCGGGATACAAGCTCCAGACCGTTCCGGCCTATCAGTTCCTGCACGGCATGTTTCAGCTTGCTGTCGTTGTACGAGTATTTGCATTTCACCATCTCCATCTTTGTCACCTTGTCCACCGGAATGTCCTGCACGGTCTTGGGCGACAGCGTGCGCAGCATCAACGGCGACAGATACGTGTAGTCGTACATGCTCGCGTTTTTGGAGAAGTCGGCGAAATACTGCCGGCGGTCTTTTGCATCCCTTACGTCTATGCCCAGGAACTGCCAGTCCTTGGATTCCACCAGGTCAATGCTCTTTGTATCGGCAGGGAGGGCCGGAAAAACCAGATCGAATTCCGCAATGCCTGACTTCGGCATCCAATACTGCTCGTCTATGCCGATTCCCACGGTATTCTTCAGAGGATACGTTTCGGTTCCTGCCTGAATATAAGTGTTTTTAGATATTCTGATCCACCATTCGGGCTTGAACTTTACCGACAGCCTCACCACGGTGGAATCGGGCAAAAGGTCCACACCGCAGACGGTGACCCGGCACGCGCGGTTGTCGGTGGTGTTGAGACGCACGGGGGGATAGTTCACAGTCCTCGCCGCAATAGGCAACGCCAGCATGGCGACCACGCCCAGTATATAAAGCAACTTTTTCATTGGTATGTGTTTTAATTGTTCTCAAATAAGTTTGATAAATCCTTAGGAGTCAGCTCGCCAGCCAGATACATCAGCCTGGCTTGGCAATGCTGCGCATCGCGATACTTTATCAGCAGCAGATGGGTAAACACTCCGCGGTCCGAATCCCATACGGCATAGAATTCATTGCGTTTCCGGTCGTCGTCACGGGCAAACATCAGCTCCATCCCGTTGTCGGCTATGGCTTTGGACACTGTTTCCCTGAAGTTGCGTCCGCATCCCAGGTCTTTGGTGCCTACCATCTCCACAAGCCGGATTTTATCCATCGGCATGTTCATGGTCATCTTCTTGGCGGATACGGGTTCCTTATCCGGCATCAGGGATGTATATTCAAACCCCTTCACGTTGTCGAGCCTGTCGAACTGCCGCGCCGTATTTTCGGCATGAGGGCTCAGATAAATAGCCATCAGGGCTACTAAAATGAAAAAAATCCTTTTCATAGTTCACACAATATGGAATTCAAAATTTCCGAAGCATCCTTCAGACTGCCATACACGTCGATGGACATTTCCTGCCCGTCATCCAATACCTCCGGCGACACCACAATCGTGATTTCATTCGGGATATCCGTTTCATGGCCGGGACTGACCACGTCTGCCATCTCCTCGCGCATTGCAAAGAAGGTGGCCCAGGCATCTTCCGGATCTGCGGGTGCGGTATCTTCCGGCTGTTCAGCGGCAACGCGTGTCTGCGTATGCGCGTATGCTTTCCGAGGCATGACCGAATGCTGCACCGGAGCAGGCGCATTGCCTGTATAATCATCCTGTATTTTTACCGATTCCGCCGGCTTCACCGTTTCAACGGCCGCCATCCGCGTGGCGTTCTCTGTTCCGTAATCAGGCATGAACAGCCACGCGGCTACAGTTATGACCACGGCGCATGCCGCCGCTGCCGACAGCCATACTCCCCACTGCGGACGGCGCCTCGTTTCCCTTTCCTTGGCGGCAAGACTGCTTATGAATACATCGGCTTCCGCGGCCAGTATCTCGTAGTCCGAATCGGAAACGCACGCCTCCAGTTCCCTCTCCTCCCCGGCGGAAAGAGACGCATCCTCCAGGGCGCCAAGCAGCGCCGACAGCTTGCGGCAATCCATGTTCTCTCTCCTTTTCATTTTATATCGTTGTTAAAGTATTTCTTAAGTCTTTTTCTCGCTCTTGACAGCAGTGTGCGGACATTGCCGGGCGACTGTCCCGACATCTTGGCCACGTCATCGTTAGACAAGCCTAAGATAGCCGACATCCTTATCACCTCGCGCTGCGCAGCCGGCAACGACTCGATCTGTTCCATCACCTTGGCGAGCCGGTCTTTATCCTCTAACCGCGTCTGCGGGTCGAGACTTTCGACTATTTCCGGAATGACGGTCTCCAGTCGGTTGGTGCGACGCAGCATCGACAGCGCGCAGTTTCGGACGGTACGCAGACAGTACGCCTTCACGTTGTCCACATATTCCAGTTCGTCACGCCGGTTCCACAACGCCAGCAGACAGTCCTGCAGACAGTCCGAGGCTTCCTCGCGGTCGCCCAGCACGGCCATCGCCATACCGGCCATCAGCCGGTGATGCGGCATCACTATGTCCCTGAACTGCTGTTCCGTCATGTCTCGGTTTTTACTGTCGTTTTATTATAAGACTCTCAACCCCGATTTTTGTTACAAAAAAGACAAAAATAATGGCACGTGCGTAGTGGCGCAGGCACTCCGTGCCGCGCAGGTCCTTTTGACAGGAGAACAGGAGAACAGGAGTGCAGCGTAGGGGCGCGGACACTCCGTGCCGCGCAGAGTCTTTTGACATGAGAACAGGAGAACAGGAGTGCGTGCGTAGGGGCGCGGATACTCCGTGCCGCGCAGGTCCTTTTGACAGGAGA
>ENA-UERG01002142-UERG01002142.1-human-gut-metagenome-genome-assembly--contig:-NODE-2142-length-14678-cov-25.677488_pt1 | contig 14678 bp, 10 predicted proteins | sample MGYA00242954_ERZ507954 | MGnify/ENA primary metagenome ERZ507954 (study PRJEB26167, sample SAMN06115478) | human gut metagenome | host: Homo sapiens | place: China:Sichuan | collected 2015-01-21... | reverse complement strand
CCGCCTCATCTCACTTATCCAGACTGCCTATAGGGAAACGGGCAAGCAAGTGGTAATACTGATTGACGAATATGATGCCCCTTTGCTTGATGTGGTGCACGAGGATGAAAAACTGGAAGAACTTCGCAACGCCATGCGCAATTTCTACAGTCCGCTAAAAGGATGCGAGAAATTGCTCCGCTTCGTATTCCTCACAGGCATCACCAAATTCTCTCAGCTCAGCATCTTCAGCGAATTGAACAACATCACCAATATCAGTATGGACGAGCCGTATGCCGGCATTTGCGGAATTACGGAAGATGAACTGGTGAACGGAATGCGGGATGACATAGAGGCACTTGCAGAAAAATTAAACCTGTCGTATGAGCAGACGTTAGCTAAGTTAAAGGATAATTATGACGGCTATCATTTCACATGGCCTTCTCCTGACGTTTATAATCCGTTCAGCTTATTAACCTGCTTTGCCAAGCAGAAGATTGATTCCTACTGGTTTGGTTCCGGCACTCCTACTTATCTGATTAATATGATGCGCAATTTCAACTTTCTGCCAGCGAACCTGGGCGAGAGTATGGAAGCCGGAAAGGATGACTTTGATGCTGCCACGGAAACCATGACCACCATCATGCCGCTGCTCTATCAGAGTGGTTACATCACCATCAAGGATTATGATGAAGAAACGGAACTCTATACCCTAGCCATTCCTAACAAGGAAATAAGAGTTGGATTGTACAGAAGTTTGTTGCCTCATTATCTGACCTCAAAGACTGCAATGTGCAATACCACCATCGCCAAGATGTCGGTGCTTATTAAACAGCGCAAGATAGACGAAGCATTACAGTTGCTGAAATCGTTTTGGGAGACTGTGCCTTATTGCAACAACACCCATTACGAAGGGCATTACCAGCAAACGATGTATATCATCTTTGCCTTGCTCACGAATTTCAGGATTATAGTGGAGCAACATACGTCAAAGGGGAGAATTGATATAACCATGGAGACGGACGATACTATCTATGTAATGGAGCTGAAGTTTGGAAAGACTGCCCAGGAGGCTCTTGAGCAGATAGAAAGCAAGCATTATGCCGATGCCTTTGCCATGAGCGGCAAGGAAATTATCAAGGTAGGTATGAGCTTCAATATCAAAGATGACAACACCATCGTGTTCGATTGGAAATCATCAGAAATTTAGATGACAAAAAAAGCGTGCAGGCGACTATGATGTGGCTTGCACGCTTTTTCCTCGAAGATAGAGTTCTCACTTACATTAGGATTTATTATCTTATATATCCCAACAAATCAAGATACATCATTCTTGACTCTAAGCACTCATCTTCAGGAATATGATTCGCCTCTTTCTCCAAACTCTCAGTAGAGTACAAGAATTTGAAACCATTCTTTTCATAAAAATGAAGCACATTTTCCTTATTGTAAGCATCAACAACAATGAAACGGCAACCAGTCTTATTGTCTGGTAACAAAAACCAAGATATGATATAGTCTATCGCTTGTGATCCAATACCATCATGAGTACTTTGAAAATCCTTGGCTACTCCAAGTCTTCCAATCAATACTGCAGGATAACTCCTTGTTCTTTTAGAATTAGGAATTTTCCTCTGTATTCGATTTCTTGAAGCATTTGGAATTAAAGCTGCCTTGATACTGTCGTTAGCTAATGTAAAGGCACAGACTATTTCATCCTTACCACTTCTTTCAGTTGCAAAGAAATATGTCTTCCCTAATAATTGCCCATCATAGAGACAAGCCTCTCGATGAAAGAAGTCATCAAGGTCTTTATCGCCACAGCTAAAAGTATCAAGCTCCTCTTTTGTCGTAACTCGATAAAGAGAGCAATTACTTTGCAAAAGGACTCTTTCCTCCATGCGCTTTCAAATTAGCAGTTGAACGAATCAAAATCTTCTCAACGTCATCAAATGACATTCGCAATGCCTTTCTTTGTGGATTGCGTTCATTCTCCTCTGCCTCACGAACAAATCGTTCAGCGGTCTCACCTGTCAAAACAGGAATGCTTCTTATCTCTAATGCCATAATCTTCTCCTTTTAAATGTTTAACTCTGCCACAAAAATACGCTTTTTCTTCGAAACCACCAAGAAAATCACAAGAAATCTGCAAGTTATCAGCAAATTACCACGAAATCAACCGTAAACTATAAACTATTAACTGTAAACTATAAACTGCTATTCCCTACCTCAGCAAGCTATAATAAGGCGGTCCCATCCCGCAAAATATGGCGAAGACCTTTGATGGTCCGCCAACCTTAGAGCGTAGCGGTTCCGAGCGACGAGGAGGAGCGGTTTCCTCCCTCTTCCCTGAGGGTGAGAGGGTCGGGGTGAGAGGTGGAGCCCTCTTTAATGGTAAAGAGGGACGGGGTGATTTTAGAAAAAACTTATTCCCCTTACGCATATTTGTGCAAATTACACTTATAATCATGTGCTTTATGATGTGTGTGCGCAAACAGATTGCATGAATGTGCAAACGTTTGCACAAATAAATATAGCCTTTTTGAGAAATTTTCTTGCTTACTATAGAAAATCCTCATATATTTGCAGCCGAAAAAAGATACCAACTAGCGAACGAAGGCTAAGTTTAATATAAACGGAACCAATATATAAAAGTAAAGATATGATGAAGCAAACATTCATAAAATCAGCAATGTTGCTGCTGCTGATCCTTTCAACGGCAACGACGCGAGCGCAGGAGGTCGCTCTGAAGACCAACTTACTGGGATGGGCTTCCACATCTGCCAACGCCGGCATCGAAATCGGCACGGGCAAGAAAACAACCTTCCAACTCTTCGGCACCCTGAACCCCTGGAAGTTCTCGGGCGACAAGAAGATGAGATTCTGGAATGTTATGCCAGAATACAGATGGTACACCTGCCAGAAGTTTGGAGGCCATTTCTTCGGAATCCATGCCCTAGGCGGTGAATACAACATTAAAAACATTGACATGCCCTTCGGCATCCTGCCGAAAACTCTGGAGGGCAGGCACTATGAAGGCTGGTATGTCGGCGGTGGCCTCACCTACGGCTATCAGTGGTTACTCAATAAGCACCTCAATTTCGAAGGATCTATCGGTTTGGGATATGCCTACAGTCCTTACAAGCTTTACGGACGATGCGAAAAATGTCTCGACAAAGACCACCGCAACTATGTGGGTCCTACAAAAGCCGCACTATCTCTCATATACGTGTTCTAAGAATATAACTTAACTGTAGTTTTAAACAGACAATAAAAACACGTAATAACTAGACAGAATACAAAAAATTTTAGGGAAATCATAATATGGATAAAATGAAGCTTTATGCGGTCATTTCGCCTCTCTGCATACTCTTTTCTCAGGGCATCATGCCTGCTCAGGCTCAGCAGCTGGCAGGGGGTAAGATTCAGGTAGACAGCGTTTCAGCACGCAAGAACGGCAACCGGATGGACGTTGCCTTCCGTATGAACCTGAACGATTTGAAGATGAAATCAGAGCAACAGCTGGTTTTCACACCGGTAATGGTAGGAACTGATTCTATCGCTCTCAACCCTATCATCATCCAGGGTAGAAACCAGGCTGTAAGATACCGCCGACTTGCCGACAGCAAGAAGAATCCGCAGGCACAGGTTCTTACCCGCAAGAACAAGACCAGTCAGCAGGTTTACTTCGCCCAGTCTGTTCCTTATCAGAAATGGATGAAGAAGTTCAAACTCTCGGTGAAAGAAGATCTCTGCGGATGCGGCAACCTGATAGAACAGGACAATACGCCGATTGCGGATATCGACCGTACACCGAAGATTACGAAGGATTTCTTCGTGCAGCCGAAGGCGGAAGCCAAGAAAGTGAGAGCCGAAAAGGGTGAAGCTTACCTGAGCTTCAAACTCAACAAGAGTAATATTCTTGCCGACTTCCGTGAGAATGCTACTGAGCTGAAGAAGATTACTTCCACCATCGACCTGGTGAAGAACGATAAGAACGTTGAAATCACAGATATTGATATCCACGGTTTTGCTTCGCCTGATGGTTCGTATGCCAACAACAAGCGCCTTGCCAACGAGCGTGCAGCTGCTCTACGCAACTATGTGAGCAGCCTCTACACCTTAAACAGCAAGCTCTTTACCTATCAGGCTACACCCGAAGACTGGGAAGGATTCAAGCAGAAGATTCAGGCTAGTCATCTGGCTGATAAGGAAGCGATACTCGAGATAGCTAACTCCTCGCTGGCTCCCGACGATAAGGACCTGAAGATCAGAAAGCTCCATCCGGCAAGTTACCGCTACATTCTGGATTATATCTATCCTCGTCTCCGTCATAGCGACTATACGGTAACCTACACGGTTCGTCCGTTCAGCATCGAAGAGGCCAAGGAGATATTGAAGACCAAACCACAGCAGCTTTCTCTGCAGGAGATGTTCCTGGTGGCACAGACTTACGAGCCGGGTTCGCCAGAGTTTAACGAGGTATTCGACATTGCTGTCCGTCTCTTCCCTGATGATGAGACAGCCAATCTCAATGCCGCCTGCACCGATTTGCAGAAAGGTGATCTTACTTCTGCCGAAAAGCATCTTGCCAAGGCAGGCAACTCGAAAGAGGCAGAGCGTGTAAGAGATGTCTTCAAGCAGATAAAGGAATTGGAATAACAGAAAATTAGAGAATAACGATTATAAACAAGCTTAACTTTCAAAGATTATGAAGATTAAACATTTTTTTGGCTTGGCCGTCATCGCAGCTATGACAGCAAGCTGTTCAAGCAATGAGGACCTGGGAACTGCAGGTCCAGGTACTGGTGAAGCAGGTGTTGGTTATGCAACTTTCACCATCAACTTGCCTTCGGTAAGTGGAACTCGTGCAGCAGATGCTGGTGGTGCAGAAATGGATGAAGGCACAGAAGATGAGTATAAAGTTTCTGACGCAACTGCCCTTATCTTCCAGAAGTATGGTGAAGATGAAGGTTCTTACAAGTTTGTTGAGAGTGTAAATTTACCTTTTACGGCTACAGATTGGGAACAAGACGATAGAGATGGTATCACCACAAAATCTAAAAAGTTGGTAGCACAGCTTACCAATGTGGATACCAAGAATACATATGCTGTTTTGGTTTTACTCAATAACAAATCTACTAGTGGTGTAAAGATTAAATTGCCTACTGTAGGTCAAAGTTATAATGAGTGGAATAACGAGGCTCAGAGTCCTAATTTAACTGACTTGACTACAACAGACAACTTCTATATGGCTAATGCTCCATTGTGTGAATCTGGCGAAGTAACAACTTTGGTTATAATTGATAAAAATAATATTTATCCTACACAGAAAGCGGCTAAGGATGGAACGGCTGCTGCAAATGTTTTTGTAGAGCGTGGAGTAGCAAAGATGTCTGTTGTTGATCCTACAACAAAAACTGTTAAGGACAAGGCAACATCAGCTGATACAAAGAGTGAAGTAACATTTAGCAATTGGGCTTTAGATATCACAAACAAGAAGACATACGCTGTTCATAATATTGATGGCTTGAGCAAAGATTTCTCTGATATTTGGACTACTCCTCGTTTCAAAGGTACTAACAATCGAGTTTATTGGGGTAAGGATCCTAACTACAGTATGCCTGAACTCAAAGAGCCAAATCTTGCTGGTGATACCAAAAGAAGCGAAGAATTCAATTTTATCAAAGATATAAATGATATTAATAAAGACTTCGACAAGCCGGTATATTGCTTGGAGAACACCTTTGACTTGGCTAACATGTATCAGGGTCAGACAACCCGTGTTATCTTCAAGGCAAAATATGCTCCTATGGATGATGCAGGCAATAGCCTTGCAGATGAAGATGGAACATTCTACACCATCGGTAATATGACAACTATCCTGAAAGAAGCAGACTTAGAGACTGCAGTTAATGCTGTTGCAAAACCAGTTCTCCCAACAGGTTATAATATTGACTATACAAATATCAAGAAGAAAGGCTCACATGTGATTACCTTGGCAGATATCAAGGATGCTGCTGGTGCAACTCTTGACGAAGCTACGGGTACTACTATCGTTAAAAAGATTAATGATAAACTCGGCTTGACTGATGGAGATGGTCGTCCAGAAGCGAGGGTTGGTATCAATACCTATAAGGAGGGTGTTACATACTATATTGCTCGTGTTAAGCACTTCGGCTCATTGACTGATTGGCATTCAGGTGAATCTTATGGAGACAACAACAAACAGTATCTTGGCCGTTATGGTATGCTCCGTAACAACTGGTATGAATTGACAGTTGGCAACGTCTATGGTCCTGGCTACCCTGGTGTACCTCCAGTAGACCCAACTCTGCCAGATGATGAGAATGAGAAGTATCTCAGCGTCAGCGTAAAGATCCTTTCTTGGGCTAAGCGTTCAGACACAGTCGATTTGTAATCCATAACACATTATTATATATAGCTCAGCCGCTCTCGCTAAGGAGCGGCTGGCTATCACGGAAGAATAAGAATCAATTTATACACTTTACTTTTTCATAAAACAGATAAGCATCATGGTAAACAAGAAGTTTAACAGTTGGATCAGGAATATATGCATGGGATGGGGCTTCATCATGGCCGGCAGCCTGCTAGCAAGCTGCAACGACTTGATGCACGACGACCTGCCTCCTTGTGACATGGGTGTTGACTTGCAGTTCAAGTACGACTACAACGTGCAGCGTGCCGATATGTTCAAAGATCATGTGGGCGGCCTCAGCGTATTCGTATACGACGAGCAGGGCAACTTCATTGCTCGCCATGATGCCTATAACGATGCGGTATCACAGCCGCTCAAGGACCCTAACTATGCCATGCGAATCAATCTGGAACCGGGCAAATACCGATTCGCAACCTTCGCCTTCCAAAAGAAATACGAAGATGCACTCGCCCAGCCAGGTGCCAAATTCCAGATAGCTCTGCCACAGCAGGGTGACAACATCACCGCCCTCCATGCACGACTCGACCGCGAACAGGGCAAGGTGAACAACCAGAGCCAACCGCTCGATACACTCTGGCAAGGACTCAGCAACGAACTGGTTGAAGTAAAAGACCTGCAGGTTACACGCCATACCATCGGTCTGGTTCGTGATACCAAGCAGCTCACCATCAGCCTGCATCAGACCGACGAGCCTGCCAACATCAATGCCGATGACTTCAGTTATCAGATAACCAATGCCAACGGCGATATCAGTTACGACAACTCTCTCCTCCCCGACGAGGAGTTGACATATACCCCATATTACACCTGGACCACTGAGTTTAAGGATACCGAGGGCAATGTAAAGGAGCGCACCGCTCATGCCGCCCTCATGTTCTCCCGACTCATCTGGCATCCGGCAGCAGAAAACGACAAGAACGCCATCCTCACTATCACGAACAAGACTACAGGCGAAGAGGTGGCACGCATCAATCTTGCTGACTGTCTGGCTCAAGGCCGTGGCGCCTTCGAAGCCCGCCATTATTCAGAGCAGGAATTCCTGGACCGTGAGTACGACTACAAGCTCGACTTCTTCCTCCAGGGCAACCAGTGGAAGTATGTGCAGCTCAGCATTTCCATCCTGGATTGGAGCAAGCGCATCCAGCGTGTCGACTTCTAACCGTTTCAGGTGTCAGAGCCCCTTCCGGGCATTTAGCTCATAAGAGTATTTGACTTTAAAAATTAGAAACAATGAAAATACGAGATTTCATTTTAAGTTTAGTTAGTTGGTTTATATTGTTGGTTACAGTAAGTTGCTCTGACGAACTTGGAGGCGAGCGCGCTCCCATTTCGTCAGAAAGCAACTTGCATGTACTCGTGCCAACCGTGCTCAGCAGCCGCGGCACCCGTGCCGACGATGCTTCCGGCCTTCCTACCTATAATGCTACGGTAGATGAATGCCAGATCAACGACCTGACCCTCTATGCTTTCCCTACAGGAAATGAAGGCAAGCTCCTGAAAGAGACGCTCCCTGCCCCACTGGCAAGCATGATGCTGAAAGAAAATGTAGCTAGCTATCAGCTGAATATTCAGCCAGGAACTTACCATATCTATGTAGTTGCCAATATGAGTGATGTATTGAAAGACCCGGATATTGATTCGGAAGAAAAGCTCAAAAATATCGTGCTGCATTATGGTGGTGGAACAAAGCCAGGTATGCCTGTTTGCACGAACATCCCGATGATTTATGAGCCTGAGAAGGATGCTACTACTGGTGAGCTTGTAGAAACCAAGATTACTCCAGCAGGCAATAAATATACAGAGGTTATTGCCAATATGAAGTTTACCTGTGTCAAGGTAAAGTTGAATCTGATTTTCGACCCAACCCAGGAAGAAGTAAAAGCCAATTTCGGAGGCAAGCCGATTATAATCGATAACATCGTAGCCAATAAACTCTCTCCATTTACCAAACTCTATTGGGGCGGTAAATTCGTAAAAGAATCTTTGGCTGATGGCGAATATAAGTTAGGAATTCCAAGTAATCTATATGATTCTCAGGCTTCTGGTGCTCCAGCTGTATATTATACAGACTGGGAAGACCATACTTTAGAAGCAGAAACAAACAATAAGAATGATATTGTAGGTAAAGGAGACGCAACTAGTAATCTTGTAAATCCTGCTGGCAAGTGGCTCTTCCAGAGTACGTATTATCTCCCAGAGCGTTACATTTCGTCTGCAGCCGACCGCAGCTACCTAACCATCAAAGGCAAGGTGGCTAATTCTATCGACAACGATTATCGCATCGATTTGGGGCATAAGAAGGATGAAACCAGTAATTCAGAAGTTCCAACATTCCCTCGTGGTACCTACTATGAGATTACCGGCAAGATCAAGAGTCTGGGAAACATGACTCTCGACTGTAATGTAAGCATCAAGCCATGGGAGTCCGTAAAAATAGATGCCGACTTCAACCATACTACTTTGTGGGTAAGCAAGACGAAGGCTAATGTAACTTCAATGAAAAATGATTATATCACATATAATTCGAATGCAGGCACAGTAGGGTTTGGATGCGATACTAAAATAAACTCAAAAGACATCATCATTGGCACCAAACGTGGTAAAGACGCTAATGGCAATGACAGTATCGAGTTTCGCGTGAATCCAAATATCCCAATCAGTGATTATGCAGAAGAGCAGCGAAAAGGCACTGCAAAGTTTTGGATCAAGGCAAATAATCTCAAGAAATATATAGATGTAAATTATGATGTTACACCTTATCTGGATGTTACAAAAAAAGTGGTCATCTATTATAATAAAAAAGATGATTCTCAGAATAGCAGAAGCATAGAATGGGATACTAATCTTGGGGGTATCAAGTTGGAAGCGACCAAACTTACAAAAGGTAAATCCACCATCGAAATGGATTTAAATCCATCGGATGAAGCCAAAGCCACAGGTGTCTTCACAGTAAGAGCAACAACTGATCCTGTAACGACCACCATTTATGAATTTAATGTAATACCCCAAAATGTGACTACGGATGTCAAATATAAAACTGTTCGTGTAATTGTGCGTCCTCCTATCGGTGACTATCGTATCTATTTCAGAGCTATCAATGACCGAAGTAAATATAAGGGAGGTAACAGTTCCGATAATTTCCAGGGAATCTTATCAGAAGGAGGTACAAACAACTGGAGCGATGGATGGAATGAGGATGCAAATGATACAAGTGCCAAACCAGACAACCACCGCATCTATGTTTATACCCAGATAGGTGAAACAGAAGATGCCGTTACAGGAAAAGGTTGGCTTTTTACGTATGGACCGTTGGAAAACAATAGAAATGGATGGCCTGGAGAAGAAATGGTGGCCGACGAGACTAACACCGGATGGTATTACAAAAACTTCCCTGAAAATATGCAGTCTGTATTAAATACAAATAGCTCAGTAGGTACAAGAACTATTACGCCAGGTGAGACATTGATTATGTTCAGTAATAATACACATCAAGGTCAAGGATACAGTTTACACCGTTGTCCTCATCATCTAGAGCCAGGTATTCCTCTCTTCGATTATGAAGACCGTGAAGGCTGGATTGTCTATGATCCTACATCCGACCCTATATGGCATGTATATGATAACATGCCTGAAATTGAGAACATAGAGATCAAGGTATATACCCAAGAGCAAACTTGGGGATGGTATAAGGATTATGGTATTGCTGATGGTTCGAACCAATTCAGAATAAAAGATCCTTCTGACAAAGGTTCAGACAAAGGCAATTCATGGACTTGCAAGCAAGTAAATAAAGATTGGTGGAAAACAGTCATCAAACTGAAAGCTATTAAAGGAGAGCATAACAAAGATATCAGAATCTATTTAAAAGACACTAATATTCTGCTCTTCGATGGCAATAGCTACGAGAAGTATGGCGACACTGGTTATTACCAAGGAGACAAATGGCATCAAGGTACGCCTGTTGGTGTAAATGAATAAATAATATTGGAAATATGAAGAAGATAAAGCATTTAATGATATGGATGGGATTGCTCCTAAGCCTTGTTTCTTGCAAGGATGCAATGGAGACTATCGGACTCGGCGGGGATGAAATCCCTGCCGAGGGGGTAGTCTTGAACATTAATTTGCCCAATTTTTCTGAAAAGCAACTGGGCACGAGAGCTGATGCTACGGAAACAGAATCTATCAAAAAGCTCACTTTGCTTTATTACGACAGTAGCAGCAAGTATCTGAGCAAAGAAGATTGCACCAATCAATTAACAGAGACCAACAAGCAAAGCAATGGCAGCTATAACATCAGAGTAAACACTCCGAAAGAAGCAAGCTACATACAAGTAGTTGCCAATGCAGATGTTTCAGGCGAAGAGGCAAGCGACTTACAGGATATCGGTAAAGCAGCAGATCGCACTCCAAACCTTACTCAGCCAGTTTGTTGGGGTAGCAAAAAGGTTAGCGATTTGCTAACTCCTGAGACTGCCAAGATTTCGCTTCTACGCTCTAATGCCAAGATTACCCTCAAAGTTGCCGATGACATTAAGAGTATCTTTCCTGAAGAAAGCGCAGGGCTTATCATCAACAATACAGCTAAGAAAACAGCTATTGCACCTGCTGGCTATCAAGAGCCAAAAGATGACGGATTGGCTGTAACTACAGATTTTAGCGAAAATGTTGGCTATGATTCAAGCAGAGTTGTAGCTGTTAACGAGACTTCAGTAGGTGTAGCGAACGTTATTATCAAGGCTAAATATAAAGGTAAAGATGGTTTCAAAGATGGTTTCTATAAAGTAGCACTCTATAAGGATGACAAAAAGGATTCCGAGTACGCTCTCTTGCGAAACCATAACTATACCATCACTGTAACCAAGGTGAATGATTATGGTTTTAAGAAATTGGACGAAGCCATCAAGGCTCAACCAGAAAACAGAATAGAGGCAGAAATCGTTGATGACAATCCTGCCATCACCAGGATGATCGCCTGCAAGGATTATGAACTTGGCGTATGTGATGATCAATCAGTAAACGCGACAGCTGCTATAGCAACTGAAGATGTAAAAGCAACAATCACTTTAGTCACCACACTCTCTTCTGCAACAAGTGCTGACGGCAAGCTCTATGGAATAGAAATCAATTCTGAAGATAGCTGGATTAAGAGTAATCCACAGACATCAGAATCAGAAATTCCAGAAACAAAAACGTCTTCTTCTGGAAAGAAATATGTTCTGAAGTTTACGCTGGATCCAAACACTAATGAAACCCCAAGAACAGGAACGGTTACGATATCTTCTGGTGATCTCAAGCTTGATGTGAAGATAACTCAGGCGGGCTTCGATTTCATGAGAGACGACCCTAAGCGAAAAGTAATCATGTTAATAGATGACAGTCCGTATCAATCGGACTATTTTGCCTGGTTGGATAATGTCGTTAAAGGAATCAGACCAGATCAAATGCAAAATGTAAAAAGAAATGATGGTCTTCATTTTACTGTAGGTAAGAATGCCTACAGTTATAAGATTCCTAAACAGGAAGGGGATGTTCGGACATATAACGATAATAGCCAGAGCCTTTTCACTGTTAGCGATGACGGAGGAGGTTACTGGAAAGTGACGTTGAATGATGATCACGATAATAATTATGATCTTTGGAAAGGCACCTTTACGATAAAAAACGCAGATGATATCAACATCACCTACACTGTTTATCATACTGGTATCTTCCATAAGATAACAGATGATATGGCAAGCAAATATGAATTAGCAGAGGGTGGTGATGACAAGCTAAAGGTAAAAGGTATGTTCTATTATGGTGTAGTGAAGGTAAAGGGAAAAGCCCATACCTACATTATGCTTGACCGTAATCTGGGTGCTACCGATAATAGTCCTTATGTACCAGACATCAATGAGTTCCAAAAAAACAAAGGTGCCATCGGTGGATACTTCAAGATTTCAGAGGATAAGAATAAATCAGATGTCAAGCAGGGAAATCTATCCTCTACTCTATCTCCTGAAGGCTTTGAAATACCAGATAAATCTGTCTTTGAGGACTTGATTGCGAATGATACACTTAAAACAGAGGTACGCCATACTGCTCTTGGAGAATCGTACTATTGTACATTTATGAATACAACAAGCTCTGAGTTGAAAACCATCTATCTGCCATACGGAGGATATCTGGAAGGTGAAAGCCATAAATATCCAATGCACGTGGTCTTTTGGACCAAAACACTAGTCTCTGGAACACAAGGATTCAGTGGAAAAAGTCCGGAATATGGTTTCTGGTATAACTATTTCGATATATACAACTCGAAGAAAGGTATATCAAACGTACGTTTCGTGAGTGGTAGTAATGGAAATAACACCGGCCGCTACAAGGCGATGCCATTACGATTGATCAGTAAGACAGTATTATAGAATCTTACACTTTAATATAAACCAGAGAATCCACAGCAGGCACTCAAGCCAGCTGTGGATTTCTTGATTCTTAGCTTCACTCGAATCTGCACTAGTGTCCCGTTTAGTCTGGACGATTATTATATAAGTTATTAATATCCAATATTTTATGTTCTAGAAGTTGTGTATTCGATTTGATTTTGTACCTTTGCACTCATATGGTATCCTAGCCTATTTAACCCGATGATTTCTAAACGGAACAGCAGTGATCTGGTTTAAAAAACAATATGATTTTGCCCCAGTTCTTTATGACCTGATGCAGTCAGAAAAGATTAGACAGCATCTTCATCATGATTAAAGTTCTCATAGAACTTCATTCGCTTCTTTTCTAATTCCGCAATTTCTTCCTCAGTTATTCTCATGGTTTATGCAGTATAAAGATTTAATTGACGCAAAACTGCTCGTCTTTCACGAACCCTGTTGGCATCAACCATAATGTCTTCTGTTTTCATCTCTACCTCAGATGAATCCTGTTCATCATAGCCTTCTCTTGCGTGTTTCCAAGAAAACTCTCCATGCGTTAAAGTACTCAAACTCCAAGACTTCTGTGGAGCATAAGTTTTAAACACCATATCAAACACTGGCTCATATTGTACAACCTGCTCTTTATCCATCAATTCTGGGAGAGAATCATTTTTATAATGCTGGCGAATCTGAACCATGACAGGACCATATTTCCAAGCCTCAAATTGTGCATCAAACATGGGTTCGCCCTTTTGAATCAAGCACTCACGCTGCGTGAAATAAAGTAGCTTATGCAACTTCATTTCATCAATACGAACGCCAAAATCATCCATATAGCGCTTGTATAAATAAGAGGCAACTTGTAATATTCCCATCATAGTCATTATTCATTTTATAGTTTATTGCCGCAAAGTTACGCTTTTTTATTGAAACCGCCAAAGAAAATCAAAAGAAATCTGCGAAAATCCGTGTAATCCGTGCCTTATCTATATCCTAAGAAGCTTATGACACACCCTCACAAAACGGGTGAATGAGAGCAAGAAAACGAATGAATGAGAGCAAGAAGAGGGGTAAAACGGAGATTTCAATAGGGTTAAAGAACATTTTATCCTATAATCAACCAAGACTTTTCCCGAGATTAACCCATTATTAATACAGCAAGAAGGAAGAAAGGAGATAAGAGGAAGCCTGAAAAGAAATAAAAGGAGGAGAGAAAAGAAATAAGAGAAGGGAGAAAAGAAATAAAAGGTATAAGGAAATGAGATAAGGGGCATAAATGAAGAAAAGATGTTTTTAATTTGGTGGTTTCACCATTTATTCGTATCTTTGCCAACAAAGAGAATATCACTTAAAAGAAAGGCGAGCTATTATGGCAAGAAAACTATATCCGATAGGATTACAAACTTTCGAACGAATCAGAGTGGAAGATAGGTTCTACATTGACAAGACGGAATATGTATATCGTATGGCACATACTGATGGTACTTATTTCTTCCTGAGCCGTCCACGCCGTTTCGGAAAGTCGCTGCTGCTGACTACCATGCAGAGCTATTTTGAAGGAAAGAAGGAGCTTTTCAAAGGACTCGCCATCGAAAAGCTGGAAAAGGATTGGATAAGCTATCCGGTGCTGCATTTCGATATGAGCATGGGCAAACACATGGAGATAGCCCAGCTGGAAAGATATTTCGACCAGCAACTTGCAGAACAAGAGCAGAAATGGGGCATTACGAATCCGGCTGTTGATGCCAACGTCCGCCTCATCTCACTTATCCAGACTGCCTATAGGGAAACGGGCAAGCAAGTGGTAATACTGATTGACGAATATGATG
>ENA-UERG01002141-UERG01002141.1-human-gut-metagenome-genome-assembly--contig:-NODE-2141-length-14710-cov-3.883961_pt1 | contig 14710 bp, 10 predicted proteins | sample MGYA00242954_ERZ507954 | MGnify/ENA primary metagenome ERZ507954 (study PRJEB26167, sample SAMN06115478) | human gut metagenome | host: Homo sapiens | place: China:Sichuan | collected 2015-01-21... | reverse complement strand
AGTAACAGTCTATCTGAAAAAGATGCATCTGCCTATTTCCGTCAAGAAGGTCACTGTCCGAACCAACATCAAGAACTATTTCCTGAACGCCATTGGCTCCTCCCCTTTCGTCTTGGACATCGACACGGTTTCCGTCGGAATGATTCCTTCCGAGGGTTCCGTTGATGAGGCGAAACCGTCTTCTCCGTCGGCTCCTCCCACGCCTCTCACCCCATCTACTCCGTTGCAGCCGACAGAACACTCTTTACCGTCATCGATCGAAGACATCGGGTTCATTCGCTACATCATTGTTCTCTTCCGCCTGCTGGATGTCCGGCTCAATAGCCTTCTCATGTCCATCGGAGACGCCGAGTTCCCGAAGCGGATTGAGATCTACGTCCTCAACCTGTACCTGAACGGCAGTGTCCAATTCTCTCCGATCACGTCGGTGAACACCCACTTCACCATCGGCTCCATCTCGCTCAACAACCGAGAGAACGCGTTCGACAGCCAACCCAACGTGCTTCTGCGCTCCTTCAAGCTGCAGTGTGCCAGCGAGCTAGGCAGTCGTCTGCTGATTCGCCAGTTCACGTGGACCGTCGGAGAGTACCTGCACGTCCGACTGGACAAGAGTCTCTACCGACAGGCGATGGCAGTAATGAAAGCTCTCCATCGCGGTGACCCCCCCAGCACGCCTGCAAAGGCCGCGGAGCCGGAGAAAAGTGAGGAGAAGCGGAAGGCGGAGGTGGTGGAGAAGCTGGGAAAGCTCATTCGCTTGATGCCGCAGGGAATCCAGATCGTTCTTCCGAAACTGGAACTGGAGCTGGTGAATGCGGACAAGAGCAGCAACGTCCCCTCCTCCATCACGATCGTTCTGGGCGTCTCGCTGCGAGGCGTAGCCACATTTTACGACCCCTTCGCACTGACGCCGCGCGGAGTGTCGCTGACGGCGGAGCTGCTGACGCTCCAGTCGAGTTTCCTCACCTGCGAGGGACTGCAGGCGTCGGTAAGCGTCATGCTGCGCGACACCTCACGCTTCGAGAGTGTTTCGCTCTCCTACAACCATAAGAAGACCGCACTGATGCTCCATCCGTCCATCTTCCACACCGCCGAGTACGTTCGTTCTCTCCTGCTGTGCTTCCCGAAGAAGACGACTCCCAAGCCGAAGAAGCCCTCGCTGGTCCCCGTTCTCACCAGTCTCGTCAAGGAGAGCACGGTGAAGGTGGACATGCGTGTCGAGGAACTGCAGCTGGCGCTGATGACCTCCACGCTCGCCTTGCCGATCGTGGAGACGTCGCTCCAGGCGGTCACGTTGACTTGTTTTCCTGCCAGCAATCGGACGCCCACGGAGAACTCGTTCTCTCTCTTCTACGAGCTGCAGATGAAGATCGGAGCCATCGAAGCGCGCACGGTTCCTTATTCGCGTGACGGACTGATGAACGTTCTGGAAGCAAACACGCCGCGACTTCCTCCCTGCTCCGAGAAGATGGTGGCGCTCGGAGGAATCGAGGTGGACTGCACCGTCAACAAGTGGGAGCGCGTGAGCCTGGAGATGCTTCTCAAGTCGTGCAACCTGGCCTTCACCTACTCCACCGTGGACCTGGTTGTCTTCATTGTGGAGAAGTTGATGCGCGAGATGGAAGAGTTCTGTAGGCGGAGCATCGGCGAGACCGGAAAGACTGCGTCGTTTTTCTCTCTGGCGTCCTCGCCGAGTCCGTCCACGGCGTCGTTCAAGTCATCGGATGCGGCGTCGTTCAAGTCATCGGATGCGGAGTCGTTCAAGACTCCTCTCCCGTTGGGCGACGCGGAAACCCCCTCGGAAGGCATCAGTCTGTCTCCTCCGGTGGAAGTCGAATCGTTCACTCTCAAACCGATGGATTCGGAGGACATCAATCATCGCATTCTTCATGGCGTGCTGACGGATTCGCTCTTTCCGATGGAGCCCACAGGCGTTTCCAGCATTGACGATTGCGTGATTGCGGGTCCACCGTTCACACCGTCCTCTTCTCCCTCGCCGACCCATCGTCAAGAACAGACGCAGACAGCTGTGTCGAAACCTATTTCTCCAACTTCATCAACTCCGCGTACGTCGGATCAACCGGCACTTCCAACACAAGAAACCGCTCACTCCAAGTCGGAAAGCGACGACAGCGACGACGACACCATTCTCCTCTCCGACGAGGAAATCAACGCGAGCGCGAAAACCAGCTACCGCTTCCTTCCCATCTTCCTCACCGATCTCTCTCTGCGCGTCAACTCCGTCGAGGTTCAGATTACCGGCGAGGATACGTCGCGAAGCACGAGCTACACGATGGAGTCGCTCACGGTCACGCTCTCGACGAAGAACATCGACAATCTCGGCGCCCTCCAGGTCGCTTCCGACCCTATCCTTGGGAACTTCGGGGAAACACTGTCGGAAGAGCAGTACGGTTCCTACCCGGTCTACGCCTACTCGCGTCCAGCAGACGAAGGCGACCTGCCGGTGAAGAAGCCGTCACTCCACTTTCAGCCGTCCGTGAATCTGGATATGATTCCCCTTGTCGATGAAACCCATTTGCCGAGCGCGCCCGTGAGCCATCCACTGTCTTCCTACACTCCGCATCATCTTGACTCACTGCGCCGCTTCGACAGCGAGCAGCCCTACTTGAAGAACCCGGTGGTGGAATACCAGGTGGTGGTGGAGATCACAAACGTCAGCATTATCGGAGACGACCGCGTGCGTGTGCCCAAGTCCTCGCTCCCTCTTTTCATTCCGCAGATCCGACTCACTCTTCCCGCAGCTTTATTCCTTTCTCTCTCGCAGTCGGAGCTTCCCGACCAATTGGAGTCGCTTTCGATTCGCAGCAAAAACACCGAGTACAAGGCGTTTTCGCTTGGTCCGTGGAGCGGATTCCATCGCGGAGAGGAGCGCATGGTCTTGGTATGGGCACAGAGCTGCGAACTCAACTGTCTCCAGCTGGAGGTGTCCTCTCTATTCGTGCGACTGGCCTTCGGCAGCATCTACGTGGTGATCAGCAGTCTGCGCGATCTGATAGGTGTCTTCAAGAAGAGCTCCATCGGAGAGTCACTCAAGACTATCCGCGAGCTGAAGAAGAAAAAGAAGGCACCCAAGCCCGCCAAGAAGCAATCGCTCTTCCAGTTCACGAAGGTGGTGGTGTCGATTCAGCAGCTGCGTCTCACGTTCCACTTCACGCCCAAGGAAGGAGTCTTGCTGGCGATCGAAGAGATCACCGCCTCCTATCCGGATTCGTCGGCGCTTCCGCTGATCGCCTTGCGCAACCTTCAGGCAACCAAGATCCAGATGATGCAGGCCGTTTACGTGATGGGCAGCGTTGAGAGTATCACCGTGTACTCTCCCTCGAACTACTCGGAAATGGCCCAGATCAACGACCTGGAGACGAAGAACGCATTCATCTCCGATCTGCGCGACCGGTCGCAGTATCTTCGCAAGTGTTCGTGTGGTCACTGCGACCTCTGCCACCGGTACTGTCCGTGTTCCACCTGTCAGCAGTCGATGACGGACCCGCAGCAGTGCAACGGGTACGACAGTCAGTGCAACTTACGACTGGGACACGTGCCCGATGGCGTGAAGCCCTTCTTGGTGTTCATCAACAAGATTGATCTCCTGCAGGACATGCGCTGGACGTGGGGAGATCTCATATACGACGCGTGCCTGCAGTGGAAGGCGTTTAAGACCGTTGTGAGGGGTCCGCGCGCTCCGCCGCCCTTCCCCTCTCCGGACGAGGAGCGGGTGAAGAAGGTTGCGGACCATGAGCCCTTCTCCTCTTGCGCGATGCTCGATGGCATCTGGATCCAGCTCATTGTCGATTCGTTGTGTCTCCGGATCCAGGACATCATTCCCTACCTGAGTCCGGACTCGCGCGAGTACTCCTGTCTCGTCGTGAACGGAATTGACGGCGTCCTGACGTACAACAAGAAGTACCACTCGCGCGCACACTTCCTGTCGTTCATCCATTCCATGGACGACTCGCCCACGCCCTTTGCCAAGGGCTTCGACGACGTTCTCGGAATGCACGTCCACGACCTCTACATCGACTCGCTGGAGACGTCCTTCGTCGACCAGCCGCCCATGTGCATGGGCTACAACCTGTTCGCCTGCGGAACCTTCGTCCTGGCCGACATGAACCGCGTGCAGTCCTACATCCGCTACGAGACGGTCGACCTCTTCTGCTCGACGACCTTCGACGCCATTCCCGTCCAGGTGACACGCAGCTCCATCTCCACCAAGATCTACCAGAACTTCAACGTGCAAGCGAGCAAGGTCAACGTGTTCTGGGGAAACGCGCTCTACTGGGTGCGCAACAGCTTCACCGACGGACTGGCGGCGCTGACCCCTCGCGGCTGCAGCAAATCGCCCAAGCTGCCGTGGTACGACAAGATCCGATTCAACGTCCACGGCCCGCTGAGCTTCCAGGTGTTCGAGTCCTTCCACGTCGACTGGGTGACCTATCACTGTGTGGGCGACCAGTATGAGTCTCTGGTGATCGAGTTTACGAACCCGTGTCTGCTCTTCCGCAAGCAGGGAGGGTGTTCCTGCGAGTTCGACGTGTTCTCCATCGGAGTGTCCAAGTTTAACGACCTGAACCAGCTCGTGCTCTACCCCATCTTCCAGGCGGTGGAAGGCGCGTGGATCGTGAACCCAAAGTGGTGCAATAAAGAGTCGAACAACCATTACGTGGAGCTGAACACCACCGTCACCGACGACAACGACAAGTACTACTTGTTCCGCTCCAACACCATCGAGTGGGACATCCAGCTCGGCCCCTACAACAACCGCGACTTCAAGGTCTCGTTCTTCGTTCGCGGCGAGCTGAACGCGTTCCTTTCGGGCTTCTGGAATATGCTGATGACGCCGGACCCCGACATTCCAGACAGCCACGGTCCCGGTATCATGCGCAACAGCACGGACTTCGAGGTGCGCTTTTTGCTGGACAACAGCAACTTCTGGACGTAGCTGTGGGAGGGAGAGTGAACTCTAGGTTCGTGGACGACTCCAGCGATAACGGCTTCAACGTGATGGCGAAGAAGTTCGAACTGGTGATGAGCATGGTGAAGCTCATCCCGCTCTATCTGGAGAAGCAGGAGCGAGGTGACATGATCAACCAGACGGCGAAACCGGATTACTCGGGTAGACGTGGTTTGGGGGTGTCACGCGCAGATCTCCACTTCGACTACGAGATCTACCACCAGTCGAAGTGGACGTACCCGCGCATCTACAGCAACCTGGAGGAGCTGATCCTGAACCACGTGTCGCAGCAGCAGCCGGCGCAGTTCGCTCCCGACCAGATGCACTTCACCCCCTTCGTGAACGTGGACGATCTCAACGTAATGCTGGTTGCGAAGCTGAGCAAGATCGGTATTCTGAAAGGCGTGTCTCCTGCGTCGTCGGGGTTCGACGAGGACATCGCAGAGATGTACAACGAGAAGATCCTCGGAATCAACGGGAAGGTTTCCGAGAAGAGCGAGGGCAAGTTTGCAGTGTTCCTCAAGGGTCTGAAGGTCATCTACACGCTGGACATTCGCGACGTGATGGAAATGGTTTGACACCTTGCGTCCCTTCAGTGTAGTGGATGAACGACATGCGCACCATCTACCAGCAACTGGCTGTCCACAAGAAAGAAGATACGCCCACTCCTCTCGTCACCGAGACAAAGCCGAGTCCTCCTGTCAAGAAGCCTTCCAGCATGCAGACGCCGGACATTCCGTGTCCGCAGCTGCGACAGACGCAGCGTCCCCTTTCCTACATCCGTCCGAACACTGACGGACGCTACGATTCGATTGCGAACACGCTGAACCGCTCAGTGAGCAACGTGCAGCCGGGCTACCTCTACCACAACGAGTCCTCGTACTTCATGTTGCACGACTCGCTCCGTGACTCGCTCCGCTATTACACGGGTCTGAATGGAATGAACAGGTATCGTCCGGACCTCGCTCGGTCGATCAACGCCTCGTTCTACCGACAAAACGGAGACATCGGAAACGCAGTCCTGGGCCGTCTGCGTTCGACGCGCACCATTAGCGCGGGAGCCTCCGATTCTGGCATCCAGCAGCGTCGTGCGCGTCGCGAGGAGATTTACAAGTTGATGAAGCAGCGGGAGATGGAGGCGCAGAACGGAGTGGGCAACACGATGCCGCCCCTCCTGACCTATCTGCTGAAGAAGGCAACGCACTCCAACACTGCCAAGGAGGGCTCCGCGCTGCTGTACACGGAGGAGGATAAGGCAACGCGTCGCGACGACCAGCACAAGGATGAGAAGGAGAACTTCCTCCTGGACGTGATGTTCATGGACTCGCAGATCCACATCGCCTCGATCGAAACGGGCGCGTCGCTCCTCCTCTACCTGTACAAGGGAAGCATGATCGTCCAGAAGAAGCCGATCCAGCAGCGCGATTACTACATCGTGAACAGCTCGCTCAAGAAGGTGGATCTCTTCCTAGGTGACCGGAGTGCGCACACGGCGCCGTGGATCAGCTCGAAGGACATTACCATCCTGAACAGTCTGGACCGCGGGCTGGGGTTGCCGATGGGCTCGCACGCGCGCTGTCCCTTCAAGCGGATTGTGAAGGACTTCTCGATGACCCTGGTGACGCGCAGTCAGAACGGCTTCCTCCCCACTCGTTCCTCCTCGCCGACGTTCCGCCGGGAGGATCTGGTGAACCGCATCACGGTTAACATCGGAACCTTCAGCATTCGCATGACGGGCGAGGAGTTCTACCGCTTTTTGAACGTGGTGCACTACACGTTGCTTGTGAACCCGACGAACAACACGATCGAGTCCAAAGACGAAAGCACGCCTGCCGAGAAGAGCGCGGCACTCACGACGGAGATCCTGAAGGCGATCGAGCAGAAGGTCCGACTCACGATCCGCAACGACACCGAGATGATTCCGGTGCTTCGCGTGAAGTACACGCTGGAGGAGGTGGAGTGGACGCTCCTCGGTAACAAGGACAAGCAGATCGCCGTGGCGACGTTGCGCGGTCTGACAGGCGAGCACAACTTTTGTTTCGACGGGAAGAGCGAGAGCAAGATCATTCTGAACGACCTGCGGATCCTGAACCCGCTCCCAACGACCGTGGAGCAGCGCTGGGATAATCCGGACCTCATCTTCAGTCCGGTGATTCTCGACCGCGCTCCCGACGACCAGAGCAACATTCTGGAGATCATCGCCGTGCTGAGTCAGTCGATGGTGTGCGACGGCGTCCCTGTAAACGTCTTCGAGCACGTGGGGATCAATGTCTTCCCGGGCTGCCACTATTACATTCTCTTCCAGCTCTCCGGATCGGTCGCCTCCGGCATCTATCGCTATTTCTTCCCCGAAGACTATGCAGACGACGAGGAGTCACCGACGGGCGAGGAGGACGTGGGAGACGGAATGGGAGACACTGTACAAGAAGCGACTCCGGAGCTGGACGATGCGACAACAGTTGACGGTCATCCGGAGACTTCCGAGAGGGAGCGGGACGGTTCTGCGAAGATGTCTCGAAGCACGCCTCCGGACGCACTCCCCTCGCTTCCCGTGGGCTACATCAAGAACCCCAGCGACATCACGCTCGAGATCTCCAACGACACGGAGAACCTATCGACAGAGATTTCGGTGGCATCGCCGGACTCGCCTGTTCCGAAGGCGCTGTCGGAGTCGGCGAAGCAGCAGTTCCAGCCGGCCGTTCCAGGGTCGGAGGACACGGTGAGGAGTCTCCGTCCGCGCAAGAACAGCGCAGTCGCGAGCAATCCGACACCGACACAGCCGGTGCCGACGAGTCGTTTCCGCTCGCACCAGCTTCCGGCCTGCGAACACGCCTTCGATCTCACGGACGCCAGCGGCATGTGTTCGGTGTGTCGGAAGCGTGTCAACGGCGTGAGGACGCTCGGCTACCGCTGTCGCAACTGCGGCATTCTCGTCCACCAGCAGTGCAAGGAGAAGTTGCTGGGCGTGACGAGCGCGAAGAACCGGAAGAAGCCCCGCCAGCTCGTTTTTCTGGAGCACATGCGTTTGGGGATCGTGGAGTTGATCATCAGCACGCGCGGCATTCCCCCGATCAACATCAGCAGTCTGGACATCGTGCTGCAGCACCGCATCTACAGCAACAGCCTGACGACGTGGTCGAAGCTGATCAAGCAGATCCGGAGGACGTACACGGCCGAGATTCTCAAGTCGGCGCCGTCGTTCATGCTCCGCGGATGGGGGTTCAGCGGCAGGGGGAGCAAGAAGGACAAGCGAGAGCAGGAGACGGAAGCGGCGTCGGAGTCCAGCGATGCGCTCACGGACAAAATGAAGGTTGTATTATTACTGGGAGATGAGTATTCTACTTGGTGTGTTTGTTTGATTAGTGGTTTGGATCATCTCATTCAATGAAATCCTTTACTATACTCCTTCAATGAAAGGCTTCATGCAAACAAACAATCCACCTCACTCCTCCAGTCGCTCCAACTCCTGCTGGATACGCCATTTCTTCAGCGCACCCGCAAACTCGTCCAACAGCTCGCCCCGCATCATCTTGTCCATTCCATAGAGCGTGAGTCCCACGCGATGGTCGGTGATGCGGCTCTACATGTCCACTCGCCTCTTCCGCCCACGTTGGGATAATTGTACGTCCGGTTCTTCTCGCACCGCTCGCCCGTTCCGATCTGTCTGTCGTTAAGCTCCTCACCTCCTCGACTCAGGATATGCCTTGCGTTCGCTGTCGACCTCCTCCGACATCATCGAGTCCTGCCGGTTCTGTAGCCGGATCGCCAGGATCTGCATCGCCTTCGCCTTGTTCATGTGCTGCGTCTCACGCCTCATCCACTCGCACTTGGTTGCGTTCGTCCTGGTTGGCGACCACGATGCCCGTGGGGAGGTGGGTGATGCGGACCGCGGACTCCGTCTTGTTCACGTGCTGACCGCCCTTCCCGCTCGAGCGGTACGTGTCGATGCGCAGGTCCTCCAGACGGATCAGTAGCTCCACGTTTTCCACCTCAGGAAGAACCGCCACCGTCATCGTGGACGTGTGGATCCGTCCCTGGCTCTCCGTCTCGGGAACGCGCTGAACGCGCTAGGTTGCAAGCTGTTCCGACCCCTACGTGGACGCCAGACTCGGTGCGCAGAATGCCGTACGAACCCTCGCCGGTGATGCGGACGATCGCCTCCTTGACTCTACGGGGAAGGGAGGAAAAGGAAAGGACCCGCCGCCGTTCGCCATGTTGCAGCTCAGCAGCGACCACTTCCAGTCCTTCAGTCCGCAGTAGCTCTTGTACATGTTAAGGATGTCCTCGGTGAAGAGACACGCCTCAGCGCCTCCCGCTCCTGCACGCACCTCGATCGTGCAGTTCTTCTTGTCTTCCCTGCGATGAAGAGAGGGGATGAACGATACAGATTCGACGGAAGCGATATCTGGTGTGCCTCCTCAGCGATCCGCTTTTCCTCTTCGAGCAGACGCGTCATGTCCTCATTGGCCATGTCCACAATCTCTTTATCGCTCTCCTCTTTCAATAGCTCCTGCACCTCCTGGATCTCCTTAGAAACCTTCTACTCGTGACCGCGTCCCGCCTTCCACTACCAAGTAGCGTTTGTAGCAATCGTATTGGTCGAATAGCTGGGACAGCTCGTGGTTGACTGCGATGTACTGCTCTCGAGACATGTCGGTCGCCTTCTCCAATTGGCGTGTGAGTTCGTTGTGACGTCTATTCGCTGATTCTGCTAGAGTGGAATTACTCGTAGCTGCTCTTCAGTTTGGTCATCACCGCATCGGAGGCCAACGATGCAAAAAAACGATGTGAAAAGAATGGAACGAAAGTGTTTGCTCTCGGCGCACGAAAAAGGAGTTGTTTGCAGCCGAAGGAAAACATCTTTGGAAGGAGAAGTACTGTGAGGAGCAATCGATTTCTCACACTCAGTAAATGCGGAGGATGAAGGAAGGAAGCAAAAGAACGAAAAAGAGGGATCCCTCAAAAGAAAGGAGAAACTGGTGGAGGCGTTGCAACGCGCAGTTGCAAACTAACGGTACCTCCGTTTCACTGTTATTTCATCAATCATGGATATCGACTTGGGTGACTCTATGGATGAGAGCTCCACCACGAATACTGCAGGAATGGTGGGAAACGCGTCTGCTGGTTGATTGGTAGAAAAAGGTCCCGACTTATATTCGTCTCGTTTCAAAGAGTGTAGGTGGTGTTGTGGGCGTTTGATCCTAGGGTCATTCCCATTTGTACTACTCCTCCGTTTCTGGCTCGGAGGGCATGCCTTCCCTGAAGGAGCTGTACAGGTACGTCAATTTGCGAGGTCGTGAGTGGTAGAATCGGTCATGGTCCCTCTAGCTCACATACCATGGGCCCCTCGTTTGCGGCGAAGGAGTTCAAGGCTCTCTATGACGAGAAGTGCGACAATTATGTCGTCATTCTCTATGGCTCGCTTGCGGCTACGGGCAAGGGCCATATGACGGACGTTGCGATCGAGAACGAGCTGAAGCCGAAGAAGGTGGCGTTCATCTGGAAGCCAAACGAGACGCTCACATTCCACGTGAATGGAATGACGATCAAGGCAATGAAGGGAGAAGCCGAGGTGGGTCAGGAGACCTACTACTCGGTGGGCGGAGGAGCCATCATCACGGACTCGGAGCTGGAGAAATGCAAGGGCCCCTACAAGAAGACCTTCTCCCCCGTGTACTCGCTCTCTACGATGAACGGCATCATGCGCTGGTGTCGGAAGACGGGTCTGAAGATCTGCGACATGGTCTACGAGAGCGAGGGCGAGGGCATCCGCGAGTACCTGACGGAGGTCTGGAATACGATGTCTCGCTGCGTCTCCATCGGTCTCGAGGGCAAGGGCGTGCTGCCCGGCGGCCTGAACCTTCCCCGCAAGGCCCACGACATGTACCGTGCGGCGCAGCGCAGCAACGAGATGATCAGCCACAACGCGTATCTCTTCGCCTATGCGCTGGCGGTGGCGGAGAACAACGCAGGTGGCGAGGTGGTAGTGACAGCGCCCACCTGTGGCGCCTGCGGCATCGTGCCGGGCGTGCTGTACTACATGCGCCACCACAACCCCGACGTGACGGACGATGATATCATCGACGCCCTCGCGGTCGCTGGTGTCATTGGTGACCTGGCGAAGGTGAACGCGTCCATTTCGGGCGCGGAGGCGGGCTGTCAGGCGGAGGTGGGTGTGGCGTGTGCGATGGCTGCTGGAGCCGCCACCTTCCTCATGGGCGGGTCCACCGAGCAGATCGAATATGCTGCGGGAATGGCCATCGAGCACATGTTGGGACTCACGTGCGACCCCGTGAAAGGACTCGTGCAGGTGCCGTGCATCGAGCGCAACGCGATGGCGGCGGGTCGCGCGCTGGAGTGTGCGGAGTACGCGCTGATGACCAACACGTTCCACCTGATCTCCTACGACGAGGTGCTGATGACGATGATCCTCACCGGAGAGGACATCGAGGACTCGTTACGAGAGACGTCGCGTGCGGGACTCGCACAGACGTACAATCTCGACGACATGGCGAGAAAGCAGCGTCTCCAGGAGCTGAAGAGCCAGTTGATGGGTCTGAAGCGACGCGGAAGCATTTCGATGAAGTGGGGCGATGAGAATGCGACGGAGAATGCTGACGAGAGCGACGTCAGCAGCGGAATCATCGACCTGAACCACAGCTCCACGTCGGACTTGTTCGTTTAAGTCGTTTTATGGTCTTTAGTTGGGAGTGTTTGTTTACAAAGAGCGAGCAACTACATAAACAACTGGTTGATGAAATCGTCCATCTTCTCGTTCTCCGTGTGCTCCACCTCTACATTGGTCTTCCAAATGTCCTCGTTCGTTGAAATGACCTCATTCCCGTTCGCGTCGTACTCCTTCTCCGGAAGCTGCTCCCGAGCGGGCTCCTTCGACTCCTCCTCGGACTCGTCTTCCGAACTGGAAGAATAGTGGCTGTGTTCGTTGATCGATTTCTTCTTGCGGAATACCTTTGTGGTGGGCTTTTGCTCCTTCTGCTCCTTTTCTGGTGTCTTTTCCTGTTTCTTCTCCAATGCCTTTTCACTTGTCTTGCTACGCTCCTTCGTACTCTCCTTCGTACTCTCCTTCGTACTCTCCAACACAGACGACTCCGCCTTCTCCGCTTCTGTAGGAAGAGCCGGCTCCTCCGAATCCTTCAACACCTCCTGGATGTAGTCGAAAACCTCCTGCGAAGTGGCACACTTCTTCCGACGCAGACGACGCGACTCGTCTCCCTGCTCGTACTCGTGGATCTTGCGGTAGTACAGCTTGAGAGCACATGCGCTACACAGACGGACCTTCACCAGCGTCAAATTCTTCTTCCCATCTCTCGACGTGTAGCGAAAAGGTACCTCGTAGCTGCACAGTTCGCGCGTATTCCGGTTATCGCAGTGGATCTCTCCGCATGTGAACTGCCCCTTTCCATCCACCACCTCCTTCTCCGTCCGCCAACGCATGCCAATCTTGTTCACCTTGTAAAACGTCAGATCGACAAGCGCATATTCCTTGAAGAGACGGTTGTAGTACCGGATCGCCAGTCGCTGCTCCCAACTACGGTTCACGAAGCCATCGATTCACACTTCGCCGCTTTGCTCACATCGGTATCCATGATAAACGACAAGTTTCTAGCGATCGCATCGTTATCCGTCACCACGCCGTCGTTCCTTTGCAATCTCTGCTGGTTCTGCATCTGCTGGAAGGCCTCCATCAGTTTTCGGTGCTTCGACATCATGGAATCCCGTTCGGAGTGGTGGCGCTAGCGATCGCCCGATCATCCTCACTCCTACGTGGTGGTGATGACGGTGTTCCTCACCTCGACTGCGACTCCGGTGTCGACTCCCATGCGTCTTTTCGCTCATGACCACGAAGGGTATTGTGATGCAACAAACACTCCAAACCAACGCCTCCTTCGCCTCCTCCTTCTCCTCCTCCACGCAGCAGGGAATGGTTCCATTAAACATCAGCATACCAACGGAGAGGATGATGAAGCCGCCGAGCTGCAGCCACGACCACTTACTCAGACCCTCACCGAAACTAGAGCTCACTCCTTGTCCGCTGACCTACTTGGGGTTGAACTGGTGGATGACGACGGAGGTTCCCCACACGAGGAAGGTACGGAAGGGCTCCAGCAGGTTGCGGATGACGGAGTTGGTGTACTGCGTGAGTCTCCCCACTCGTCCCTACCAGCGTGACACGCATGGAACTGAGGTTGAAGAGCAGCAGCACGATGACGGAGGCGATGTTCAGCCACAGTACGGTGGGGCTGTTCTTGCTGCGCGTGACTCATCCGCTCCTCTCCTACCACATGATCAGACTGTCGATGAAGTCCTCGTGCAGACCCTGTCCTTCCTTTCCGGGAAGGATGTAGGCGATGGGGAGAGCGACGAAGGCGGTGAGAATGAAGCCCCACGCGCCCTCCATGCCGACCACCATCGTCGACGGCGCTTCCACGCCCTGCAGGAGATGCTCCTCTGCGTGAGAGAGGGAGAAGAGACTCACCGACGACCGTCTGGAAGGCCTGGATTCCCTGCGAGATGAAGACGAGGAACATGCCCAGCAGACGGAGACCCAGAGGATGAGGATCCTCAGCGCTGCCAGAGAAGACGTTCCTGCGTGAGAGGGAGCGAGTGGTGCTACGAGAGACCGACGATCAGCAGCGAGCAGAAAATGACCACCAGAGCCCACCACTCGGACTTCTTCAGAGGCTTCTTCAGCCAGAACTGACGAATCACTCCGGTGAAGAGAATGATTGATCCACGGATCATCTGCCAGATGCTCACGGGAATCCAGAGGAGACCCACGAACATGATAAAAGACGCAGCAAAGTCACAGAAGGCAGGAACGAACACCTTCATGTACACCTGGCCCTGAGGACGCTTGTTCTCCGAATGGCTACAATCAGAGGGAGGACGAAAGCGTACATAATCTTGGAAGCCAGCTCAGGGTTCTCCTTAATCTTACGATCGTTGATGCAGGCGTTGATCTACTTCACCAACCTCCAGCAAAACCAACCTCAAACTTCATCAGCAGGAAGGTCATGCCGAAGAACATAATGAAGTTGGAGAACCAGGGCTTCTCGAAATGGTGAAGCTGGCCATCTCTTCCAATAGACTGACTCTGGTAGCTAAAAATGATTGAACACAACATAGAAGGTACAGGAACTTTCCAAAAATGAGAGAGCAAGTACCCGAGATCAAGAACAGGGCGATGTAAAAGCCGACTGTAAACTTCGATGTGGGCTTCTTCGTAGTTGTCGTAGCAGCGTCAGAAGACTCCATTACACGTACAATGAAATGATTTATGGAGGCATTGCGAGAGTCAACCAACTCCCTGCGAAACACATTTGATTCCCGCGAAATGGCTGTTCAGAGGAAACTTCCGCACTATTGCGCATGCTGAGAGTGTCAATGTTCTTCTGACAAACATGGTCAATGACGAAATAGGAACTTATCTACTGGTTGCTTTATGTTTGTTTGACCGATTGGGATGGATGTCGCCGGGATCCGTCTAAAGGGATGACACCATTCAGAGCAACGCAGCCGTGAGAACCGCCTGCCTCATTTTTCTTCACAGTTGATGGCAGCCGAGGAAACGAATAAGAAGGAAGAATCGGTTCAGAACACTGAGATTCAGGATGATTCGCCACAGACGCCATCGGGAATGGAGGATCCTTCTGACACGAGTAAGTGGAAAGGACGTTCCTCCATCCGTAGAGAAGGAAACGCAGCCAAGCATGGGCATTTCCT
>ENA-UERG01002139-UERG01002139.1-human-gut-metagenome-genome-assembly--contig:-NODE-2139-length-14714-cov-7.771538_pt1 | contig 14714 bp, 8 predicted proteins | sample MGYA00242954_ERZ507954 | MGnify/ENA primary metagenome ERZ507954 (study PRJEB26167, sample SAMN06115478) | human gut metagenome | host: Homo sapiens | place: China:Sichuan | collected 2015-01-21... | reverse complement strand
GGCTATGCGGAACTGATACAAGGACACGATACGGACAACATAAGCCGCTATGCAGAAAGTATCTTACAGGCAGCCGGCAGGATGATTGCCATGTTGAACACGTTACTTGACTTCTTCCGGCTGGATAGTGGAAAAGAGAGAGTGAATATCACCCCGTTCCGATTGCAGGGCATGGCAGAAGCATTGCTGATGGAATTTGCCCCTTTGGCGGAAGCAAAGGACTTGTGTCTGACAGTGGAGTGCAGTGCTGATGTTATCCTGATGGGCGATAAGGAGCGCATCATGCAGGTTTGCGGAAACCTTTTATCCAATGCTATCAAATTCACACAAAGCGGAAGCGTATCGCTACGCATGGACTACAACGGCAGTGTCCTTTCTGTTGTGGTGGAAGATACAGGCAGCGGTATGAGTGAAAAAGAACAACAACGTGTATTCGGTGCATTTGAACGTCTCTCCAATGCCGCCACACAGGACGGTTTCGGATTAGGCTTGTCGATAGTGAAACGCATCGTGGATATGTTGAACGGCACAATCCGATTGGATAGCAAGAAAGGCAAAGGCAGTCGTTTCACGGTTGAGCTGCCCATGCCTGTTGCCGATATTGTTGCCACCGAGAAGAAGGATAAAGGGAAAGAACCATATTTTGAACGCTCATATTCGGTCATCGTGCTGGACGACAACGATATTCTTCTTTCAATGGTAAGGGATATGTATGCCCATCATGGCATCCGTTGTGATGTGTGCGACAATACGGGCGACCTTATGGAAGCCATACGAAGCGGAAGGTATGGTATGCTGATTACCGACTTGAAGATGCCGGAGATAAACGGTTATGAAGTATTGGAACTTCTCCGTTCATCGGACATCGGCAACTCAAAGACCATCCCTGTGGTAGTCGCTACCGCATCGGGAAGCTGCGCCGAGGATGAACTGCTGTCACAAGGCTTTTCCGCCTGCCTGTTCAAGCCGTTTGACTTGTCGGAACTGATGGCGGTGTCGGAGAAATACCTTTCCCACTTGCTGTCTGACAAGGAGGAACAGCCAGACCTGACATCCTTATTGGCATATGGCGACAAGGCGGCAATGCTTGACAAACTGATAACCGAAACTGAAAAGGATATGCAAGCCATAAAGGAAGCCAGAGCAATGCTTGACCGCAAGGCAATGGATATACAGGTACATCGTTTGCGCAGCTCGTGGGCGGTAATCCGTGCGGACAAACCACTCTGGGAGCTGCACCGCCTATTGCGTATGGAGGAGAATTGTGCGGACGAAGAAATCAGCAAAGCCATAGATGCAGTATTGGCAATGGGTAACAAGATAGTGGAACAAGCTAAAATGCGAAAGGAGGATAAGCAATGAAAGTAATAGTGGTAGAGGACAATCCCGTATATAACGATTATATCTGCAACCTTTTGAAGAAAGGAGGTTTCGATACCGTACAGGCGTATCGGCTTTCCACCGCCAAAAAATTGTTGATGAAAGCCGGAGAGGAAGACATCGTGCTTGCCGACCTTCGCCTGCCTGACGGAGAGGGTATCGACCTGTTACGATGGATGCGCAAGGAGGAAAAACCGCAACCGTTTATCGTCATGACCGACTACGCCGAGGTACATACGGCTGTGGAAAGCATGAAACTAGGTTCTGCCGATTATATCCCCAAACAATTGGTGGAGGACAGGCTTGTTCCTCTCATCCGTTTACTACACAAGGCACAGGAACAGAAAAGGCAGGGGCAGGTGCCGATATTCGTCCGTCAGGGAACGGCATATCAGGAAATCAAGCGGCGTGTCCGGCTGGTTGCGCCCACCCGTTTGGGGGTGTTGATATGCGGAGAGAACGGCACGGGCAAGGAACACATCGCCCGTTATGTACATACGCAAGGCAAACGTGCGGACAAGCCTTTCGTGGCGGTGGATTGCGGAGCGTTGTCCCCTACATTGGCACAGTCTGCCTTCTTCGGACACGTCAAAGGGGCATTCACGGGAGCGGATTCTGCCCATGTGGGATATTTTCAGGAAGCCGAGGGTGGCACATTGTTCCTTGACGAGGTGGGCAACCTTCCGATGGAAATGCAGCGTATGTTACTTCGTGTCATACAGGAACACCGCTATCGTCCAATAGGAGCAAAAGAGGACAAGACCGCCAATGTGCGTATCGTAGCGGCTACCAATGAAGACTTGCAAAAGGCTGTCACTGAAAAGCGTTTCCGCGAGGACTTGCTCTACCGCTTGAAAGAATACACGATAACCGTACCACCCTTGCGTGACTGCCAAGAGGATATATTACCATTGGCGGAGTTCTTTCTCGGACTGGCGAATAAGGAACTGGAGCGTAACATCAAAGGTTTCAATGCCTCCGCTAATAATGTCATGCTTGCCTATCCGTGGCCGGGCAACGTCCGCGAGTTGAAACAGAAGATACAGACGGCTGTCCTGCACGCGGAAGGCGACATGATTACCGATAACGATTTGGAGTTAGGCAGAGAACAGCTATCTTCCTTTCCTTCCATCTTCGCTCTCAAAAGTGAAACTGAAGAAAAAGAACGGATTATTCGTGCCTTAGAGCAGGCGAAAGGGAAGAGAAACCTTGCCGCTAAGCTGTTGGGAGTAGGAAGGACAACGCTGTATAAAAAGATGAAGGAATATGGAATAACACCATCAGAAGCATTTACGTGAAAAAAGCCGGAAAGTTTGATGTGTTTCCGCACTACAAAATATTTTATAGTGCGAATCTTAAGTTGTTGTCATTGTACAATCACAATTAACTTCCTATCTCTATTCAACACAATATCATGTCCATATTCATCAAGATGCTGATGTTGATGTTCTCTCCAATCCCTTAGTTCTATCGATTTTACACCTGCTGATGAAAGGACCGAATAGAAGCCCACTCTGATTCTTGGATCTTCAGTCTGCAATAGTTCTTCATATAGTTTATCAGTCGTTGCTTTATCTCGTTTCAACCTCACGGTCAAAGGGGTAACAATCATTCGATAGACAAAAGCCTCTTGATGTTTGGTCAAGTAGTATTTCAGGTTCTCCACAACTTTGTTATCATCCATCATTGAGAATATGAAGTTGTATGAAGCATAACAATTGGTCAATTCATACTTGTTCTCTTTTAACTCGCTATAAATCTCTTTCATTTTTTCCACGTTAGTGTTGAGTGAACAATTAATTGATATTCTATTAAAGGAATCATCATGCCATTTCCACTCCTCCAGTTTCAGAAGCTGTTTTATATCTTCATCTTTATCAAATTCATTGACAATGATTTGAGCCAATGTCGCAGACATTTCGCTATTCGTATTATCTATATTTGCAATAACCAATTCTTTCAATAACTGTTTCTGGTTTCCCACTTTCATTAAGAATAGCAGAATATTTGTATCGTCAATATTATCTCTATTTTCATTAAGATATTTTACAATGATTCGAGCCGCGTCTGATGTTGGATTAATATATTTTGAGAAGAAAACAACATAGGAATAGATACGCTTGTCTTCCTTAACAATTTTCTTTAAATTAGCCATATCATCGGCAAGCAAATAATCAGCCTCATCCACGATTGTTTTCTCAATATATGGACTATCATTGTAGAAAATATGCATCTGGGCAAATTCATACTCTTTACCACCAGAACTCAAATTTAACTGCACATATTCCTCAAACTTATGATACATTAGATATATACAGAATCGTATTTTGTATGTATATTCTGTTGTCACCTGAGCCGTATCGAACACCTCCTCGGCAACTTTGAATACGTCAGTATCCCTCCCCGTCCTTTTCAAATGAACAACTAGACATAAGACCATATCACAAAGGACATAGGCATTCCCTTCCTGTTTGAATAGGTGTAACATTCCCTCTAAATGCTCGTCCATACTCGACAGGTTGGAAATCTTATGTATCATCATGAGTCTTAAACGCGTATCCATGTGATACCACTTCTTAAGCATTCGAGAGGCTAACTCAGAACCATGATATTTTACTATAATCTGACCAGCAAATCTATAGTCGTCTGAATAATTAGTCAGAAGGTACTCTTTGACATCCTGACGCTCAGAATAATTCTGTATAATGACTTCCAGTATGCCCCATTTTGAACCGAGGATATGGTCACTCATCGAGATTTCGCCATTGAGTATCCGTGGTATGTATCTTTCTGCAAATTCCTCCTTGTAATGTTCTATATACACAGACACTGCACGGTCTTTCATTATATCCTTGTTCGCATTATCGATACATTTATCTAGATATGCCTTAATACGTTTGTCATTGCCTTGGTATATTTCATATGCATATCCTGCTATCCACGAAGATTGGTCTAACGGCATCTCGTCCAGACATCGCTGCAGTTTTTCAATAACATCAGCATCTTGCCCCCAGTTTTTGATGAGAGGATGGACAACAATATGCTGATAGCTTTTCATTCCCTCTAATACTTCAAGAAGTTTAGCCTTGATTCGAGGATCGTTAACAATGGTATTTACAATGAGGGACTCTGCACCCCACATAAAATGATTTTTGTCCCTATTGACAGCCCATTCGGTTATAACTTGAAACAAATCAGAAGATAGTTCTTGTCTTTGAATAATCGCCCACAATTCATAACCATTCCCAAAATTAAAAGAATATTCCTTATTAAGTTCCTCCCTGATGGCCTTGATAACATTTGGATGATTTATCCAACATGTCAATAGGTATTTCCAGGCTATATCTTTGCTAATACCTTGTTCTCTGTAGGGTGCGCTAACTGAGATTAAAGCCTTTTGCAAGACTGCATCGTCATGTGGAAAATATTGCTGCAATAACTTGTTAGCCTCTTCTTTAATTGAAAATGGTAGTTCTGAAACTAATTCAATGATTTCATCAGATGAAACAGGCTCACCTTTAAATAAAGAAAACTCAATTTGATAAAAGTGAGTAAAGATGTCACCCGCCACAACTTTTCGTACTAGCTCATTTTCTTTATCTATATCTATCCCATCTACAATAACACTTCTGATAAAGAAGGCTACCACTTCTGGCAATGTTGATGGTGCTATATATGAATTAACCATCTTCAGCAACTTTTCATCACTAGCTATATGATTCCTAATCACTTCAGATGCGAGTATTTTGTTGTTCACATCACCATTTATAACTGTCAAAACAATAAACTGGCGATCCACTTCCGTCAAGTCAGTCACTTGTGCCAAACCTGATAACCTGATGTCATGATATATGGAAGCAGAAGGGATATATCTGGAAATAAAGTCTTCAATACGATTCTGTAATGGGCTATTATACAAACCATCGAGCAGGATTTCAAGTAACTCATGTTTAGTGTCATAATCAGATTCCCACTCAATCTGGTGTATGTATTCTTCTATTTCTTCTAGTAAGAAATATTTGGGTGCTTTCACAGATCTTACAAGAATCTCTAATTTCAATTTATACAAATAATAATCCCTATAATCGTTTGTAATTATAGGTTTTAAGATATTGTATAAACCTACGAAAGCAGATGCAGGCATCATTTCGAAAAGGAAGAGAACCACTTGATGTAACCCAGTATTCGAAACATTATCTCGAATGAATGCTTTAGCCCTATCTATATCTACCGAAAAGTATTTGGCAGCCATAAATTCCTGTAGTTGCCTATTGATAAGGGAAATGCGAGAACCTATTCTTTCCTCTATAACGCCAAGTTGATGAGTATCATGCCTGAATAAGTCATCAACAATACGAGCATTATTCAATTCCTGCCCAGATGTCTGACTATTCAGATATTGGTTAAGCAGTATTTCTGCCTGGGTCTTATCCATGCTGCCATCATTGTAATAGTCAAACATTTCTTTTGACAGAACTCCAAGCATCATTTTGTTACTTGTGTAATCAAATGACCCAGAATAGTCGTAAGCCTGGTACTTGCGTGACTGCTGATGTTTAACAAATAATTGCTCCATTATACAGTCCATGGCTGCTATATTGTTGTGAGGAAGCTCGTTACCCTGTAGATATTGCCCAATAAGGATGGTTAGCAGCATGGGGTTCTCTTTCATACGATCAACGTCATGTAACGACCTCAACTTAGCAGATAGGAACTCTGCTGTCCTCTTTGTTTCGCGAACCAGACCATTATAATGATCCACGCATTTCTTCACAAGTTCATCCTGCTGTAGCGCAGACAATGGTGCGATTGTATATGTGTCACTTGTACTGAAAGGAGAATTGATATTCGCAATGCCATATTCCCTACTTGAAAAAATGGCTAGTAAATTACCAGCTTCTGTCTCCGCCTTCACTTTACGAATAATTTTATCTGCTTGTAAGGGCTCATCACCCCATTCATCTATTCCATCAGCTATTAGTAGTATTTTTTGCTGCTCAAATGCATATTCCAGATAATGACTGTTTTTCTCCCATAACTTACTTTCTTGAAGCCAATCCTGAACTATGCTTTTTATATCACTATCGCAATTCCTTGCCATATATGAAAATGGCATCCATACAGGTAAGTAACCGTCATAGATATCCATTTTTCCTTTTAGCAGTTGTAGGGTAAGATACTTTAGCAAAGAAGACTTGCCTGAGCCGGGACCTCCCACAATGAGTAATATATTCCTGCTGGGATTCAATATGGTTGATGCAGGGATTCTGATTTCTCTATTGCTCGTTTTATTCAGTTGGCTATAGAATTCTTTAAGATATCGCTCACTATATTCTTGAATCTCACTACTTTTTATATAGAGATTTGTCGGATCAACCAAAACAGGTTTCTCCTTTGGTTTCCCTTGATCATCAGAATATAAGTTTTGCACTTCATCAATAAAGTCAGGCATTACAAATCTTGCCTCAAAAGGGAACCGCGTATTATTACGGTTAACCAGTATTGAATCATTGACATCACGGAACAAGCTACCGTAAACAACATCCATTGCTTGTTTACACTGTGTTATATTGATGAAATTAATTGATTCCCATCTTCTTAGCGTTAACTGTGATTTTATCTTTTCTTCTAATGCCTGTGTAATCTTTACATTGTGAAACTCACCTTCCGTCGCAGCATATTTCCATAGTACACCATACATCAATGGTTGGTTCTTGGCAAAAACACCACCACCAGACATTCCATGTAAACTGTCCATATTGTCTACATGCGAAGTGATATTAACCAAATCCACTTTGCTATCTACACATTTGCAGTCCAGTCTGGTAATTATATCTTGTGCCTCACCTGAAACCCCATATAGTTGCATGGATTTTTCTTCAATAAGGTCATCCGCCAACAAGAAGGGAGTAAAATGCTTTTCGCTCTTGTCAATCTTAATAATAAGAAAATCTTCACCAATAGGAAGTAAAGAGTTCGAGATAGTATCTTCTGTAATGGTTTTATAGGTTACAAAATGGCCATCCTCAAATACTTCTATTTCGATTGTTCCTATCTTATCAAGAACAGTATTCAACTTCTTTTTTCTAGTATCTTTAAAAATATGCTGAGCTGTAAAGATATAATCATACTCGTCATTTCCACCTAATGGGTATAGGACTCCACTTCCTCGAAACTGAAGTCCTCTTCCTTTGATGTCAGCCTTTATCTTAATACAATTACTGCGTATGTCAAAAATTGAATTCATTGCAAACGTTGAGATTAATATTATTTTCTGTCAACTCTTCTGCTGTTATTCCAAGTACATCAAGGGATTCTTGATAGTTAAAATACACGTTGATTTCCTTATCTGAACTTTCTCTGTAGCGAATAAGTTTAGCGATAGTCTCTTTATTTGGGAAATAATATTTCTTATTCTTCTTAGTCGAAATAATGAAGTTTGAGCATGTTATCTCGTCAAGGATATTTTTAGTAACATTTCGCGTACTCCCATGATGGGGACATTTCATAAAATCCAGTTCAAGAGGTGCGCCATTAATCTTATTATAAGATTGAAGCGCATCACATAGTTCTTCAGGGGTACTATCACCTGGTAGCAATAACTTCTTGCCTTCACATTCAGCCAGAATTATAATTGACTGGCTATTGGGACCTCTTTCATCTATATCGTCATCATCAACATTATCAATCAAGGTCCTTAAATCAATATGCCAATCATCTAAATAAGCTCCAAGCTCATCAGGTTCTTTCGGCTTATATTCATCAGCCACATCATGGTCAGGTGCTAATACACGCAGCTTTATGTCGCCAACCTCTATCGTAGAACCAAGCAATTCGGAAGTATTATTATTCCAGCACAATCCGTCTATTTCAAGAAGAAGAGATGTTAACTCATTTCCTTCTTCAACAGAGTATTCATCTGTCTCTTTTTTCTTAGGAAAGTTAAACCAAACTTGTTTCAGCCTATGTGTCTCTCCATTTTCTTTCATGTGTTTGACCAATGCTATGATACCAGCTATGTGGTCAGAATCAATATGAGTTACCACAAGCAGATCAATAATCTCATCCTGTGGCATTTTGTCATACCTGGCTCTAATAGCTGCTGTAGATTTTCCACCATCAATCACAATATTCTTCTTATTGTGACTAACCCAAATACTATCACCAGTACCTGCTTGAAGAATCTCTATGAGCATATTCTATATATGTTTTATTCACTTATAACAATGTAATCAGTCTCTCAAACAACCTATTGGGATTATTTTCACTCCATCCTCGCGAGTATATGCTATTTCTCCACCAGTGAGGACAATCAGCAAATCTGGTTCACGAAGTCTTATTTGCTTCTCTGTTTTATTCTTCTCGGTAACAAGGCGTTTGATTTCAAGAAGGTGTTTTGCTCCATCCTCAATCTCTCGGCTACCGAGTTTACATTCAATCAGTGCATATCGTCCGTCATCAAGATGTAATACCGCATCAGCCTCCAGTCCAAAGCGATCATGATAATACGACAGGCGGCCACCCAAAGCTTGCGAATAGACCCTCAAGTCACGGAAACAGAGACATTCAAATATGAACCCAAAGGTGTTGAGGTCAAGTTCCAAACTCTCGGGCGATGCTCCCAAAGAAGCTACTGCAATCGAAGGATCAACGAAACAACGTTTCTTTCCTGTTCGTATTACAGTCCTTGAGCGAATAGCCGGAGACCACGCTTCAATATCATCTATAACAAAAAGTTTCTCCAACGCACTCACATAATCATCAAACGTGGGCATAGATAGCCCTTCCATTTCCTCTGCGACATCGGCAAGCATGGATGTTTTCTTTGCTAAAGTACAGATATTTCTTGCGTATGAGCGAAGAATCAGTCTTGAAAACGTTGGATTTCGGTGTGTCTTATCCACTCTCGAAATATCCTCGTTACAGATTACATCGACATAATCTTTAGCTATCAATAATTTCGCGTCACGGCTCATGTCATCAAGTGAAGCAGGCCAACCACCTCGACATGCTGCAAATATCAGTTGCTCGATAGAGAGTTGTGACATCTCACCGTCAATATCATAATCCAGCTCGTCGAAAAGGCGACGCAACGAAATAGAGCCGTTTGATTCAAGTGACTCGAAAAGACTCATCGGATACATCGCCATTTTTGTAATCCGACCTGTTCCTGTATGCATTATTTCATCATCGTCTATTACCGTTGAGCCAGTCAAAATAAACTGTCCTTTCTCTCTCCGTTCATCTACGGCATGACGTACCGCATCCCATATTACTGGAGCAACCTGCCATTCATCAATGAGGCGAGGAGTGTTGCCTTTAAGTAACAGCGATGGCTTTGTCCTTGCAGTAGCTAAATAACCCTCCCGTCGGTCCGGATCCTGCATCTTTATGACACTTGCTGCTCGACGTTCAGCCGTTGTTGTCTTGCCACACCACTTTGGTCCTGCAATCTGCACCGCACCGAAAGCTTCAAGCCTCAAATTAAGAGTCCTGTCGGCAATTCTACTCAGATATTTTATCTCTTTCATAACTAATTGCAAAAATAGTGATTAAATCTCATTCAGTCAAATTATTTTCTTTTTTTGATGCAATTTATTTTGTGTTTTTGACTACATATACTTTGTTAAATTGAATCAATCTAAGGAAGTTATGTGGCTAATGTGAAGATAGCCAAGAACTATTTATCTGAAATAGAACTACAACGTTTGAATCTGCATGTTTCCGGTTTCTTGGACTTTGCCGAGTTCCAAGCATTGGAAATGAATCCCATGACAATGAAAGATTGGATAGAGGTATTGGACAATCAGATAATAGCCCATAAGAAAAAGGTGCTTATCGGCAAAGGTAATGTTTCACACAAACAGGCTATTGAGAAGGCTGAAAAAAAATTGAGATTTATCGCAAACGTGAAATGTAGTTGCTTGAAAGCGATTTTGATAGAGAAATCAAAAGATTAAAGGACAAGAACGATAATAATCTAAACTAATTCACTACCTTTGCACCAAGAAATCATCCGCTGCAACGATGCGCAGAACGCAGAAGTCTGACGGTGGAGCAATAGGAGGAGATTGCTGTTAAGGCGATTCTAAAAAGTAATGATATACAGCTACTTGTGGATATGTTACGATTTCTGGTGGCACCACAGAAAATCCTGATTCCAAATGGAGTCGGGTTTTTTGTTTTTCCGGAGGAACACAAAAGTGTCAGAATATATAATTACTGGTGTTCCAAAAGAACCAGATACCAACTGGAATTTTGCTTTAAAGATGGCAATCAATATGCCTGAATCACTAATTGTCAGTCAACAGACTTCAGGAAGATGAATTTTCACTTCACTTTAATGTATCGCTTGCTACTGTCTACATGTTAAGATTGGCTGATTTTAAGCGAACCATAGACACTGTTTTAACGCTGATTTAATAACAGCTCAAATATCACAATCCGACCTCTTTTCAAAAAGGTAGTATGCTTTTTGGGAAAAGGTAGTATGCTTTTTGAAAAAAGCTCGTAATCACTTGTTGGAAAAGTTTAGATGAAAACTTACCGAAGTATTGTTAATGTGAAAGGATTAATTTGTTGTTATGAAATCAGCAAAGAATCCTGAGTTCTTGCCATCAACATATTTTGCGTGCTATTGCTGTCGGATAAATTCCTGCAGGTTTTATTTTGATAATATTAAAGGAGCTGCATCAAAACATCCATCTTGACACAGCCCCTCTTATTATAATAAACTTATGTGATTAGTCTTGCAATTTAGCTTTCAAGAACTCGCGGTTCAAGCGAGCGATGTTGCTAACAGAAACGTTCTTCGGACATTCCATTTCGCAAGCACGAGTGTTGGTACAGTTACCAAAACCAAGTTCGTCCATCTTAGCGACCATCGCTTTTGCACGACGAGCAGCTTCAACACGACCTTGTGGCAACAGGGCCAACTGGCTGACTTTAGCTGAAACGAACAACATAGCTGAACCATTCTTACAAGCAGCAGCACAAGCACCACAACCGATGCAAGAAGCAGCATCCATTGCCAAGTCAGCATTTTCCTTCGGAATAGCAATTGCATTAGCATCAGGAACGCCACCTGTGTTTACGGATACGAAACCACCAGCCTGCATAATCTTGTCATAAGCAGTACGGTCCACCATCAAGTCGCGGATTACAGGGAAGCCTGCAGAACGCCACGGTTCGATTGTGATTGTTTCGCCATCGTGGAAACGACGCATATACAACTGGCAAGTAGTTGCTCCAGTAGCTGGTCCATGAGGATGACCATTTACATACAAAGAGCACATGCCGCAGATACCTTCACGGCAGTCATGGTCAAACACGACTGGCTCTTTGCCTTCGTTCACCAAGCGCTCGTTCAAAATATCCAACATCTCCAGGAAAGATACACTCTGGTTGATGTTATTCATTGGATAAGTCTCGAAATGTCCCTTTTCTTTCGGACCTTTCTGACGCCAAATCTTTAGTGTTACATTTATATCTTTATCCATTTGATTCTAATTTTTGTAGTTGATTACTTCTTGTAGTTACGTGTCTGAGGAACGACAAATTCATAATTCAACGGTTCCTTCAACATTACAGGATCCTTGTCCTCACCCTTATATTCCCAGCAAGATACATACATGAACTTATCGTCATGACGGAGAGCTTCGCCTTCCTCTGTCTGATGTTCAGAACGGAAGTGACCACCACAAGATTCTGCACGATCCAACGCATCGTGAGCCATCAACGCACCGATTTCGATAAAGTCTGCCAAACGCAAAGCTTTTTCCAATTCTACGTTCTGATCAACTGCTTCACCTGGGATGAATACATTGCTCCAGAATTCTTTCTTCAACTCTTTCAACTGAGCGATAGCTTCTTGCAAGCCCTTAGCATCACGAGCCATACCGATGTGTTCCCACATGATGTGACCCAACTTACGGTGGATAGTATCAACCGTTTCTTTACCCTTGATGCTCATCAACTTGTTGATGCGTTCTTGGATAGCTTTCTCTGCAGCTGCAAATTCAGGAAGGTCTGTGCTGAAGCGTGGAACCTGAATCTGGTCAGACAAGTAGTTCTGGATTGTGTATGGCAATACGAAGTAGCCGTCTGCCAAACCTTGCATCAAAGCAGAAGCACCCAAACGGTTAGCACCGTGGTCTGAGAAGTTTGCTTCACCGATAGCGAACAGGCCCGGAACAGAAGTCATCAATTCATAGTCAACCCAAAGACCACCCATTGAGTAGTGCAATGCCGGATAAATCATCATCGGAGTTTCGTATGGATTGTCATTGGTAATTTCTTCGTACATGTCGAACAAGTTACCATATTTCTGTTTAACCACTTCTTTACCCAAACGGTTGATAGCGTCAGAGAAATCCAAGAATACAGCCAAACCAGTGTTGTTCACACCAAAACCAGCGTCGCAACGTTCTTTTGCCGCACGAGAGGCAACGTCACGAGGAACCAAGTTACCGAATGCAGGATAACGGCGTTCCAAATAATAGTCACGGTCTGCTTCAGGAATATCTTTACCTTTCTTTGTACCTGCCTGCAATGCCTTAGCGTCTTCCAATTTCTTAGGAACCCAGATACGACCATCGTTACGCAAAGACTCTGACATCAATGTCAACTTAGACTGGAAGTCACCTTTCACAGGAATACAAGTCGGGTGAATCTGAACCATACAAGGGTTAGCAAAATAAGCACCTTTCTTGTAGCACTGCCAAGCAGCGGAACCGTTAGAAGCCATTGCGTTTGTTGACAAGAAGAATGTATTTACATAACCACCTGTTGCAACAACTACTGCGTGAGCAGCAAATCTTTCAATCTTACCAGTAATCAAGTTACGAGTGATGATACCACGAGCACGACCGTCAACCAAAACAACGTCCAACATTTCGTGACGAGTATACAATTTCACTTTACCAATACCAACTTGACGGCTCAATGCTGAATAAGCACCCAAAAGCAACTGCTGTCCGGTCTGGCCGCGGGCATAGAATGTACGGGATACCTGAGCACCACCGAATGAACGGTTATCCAACAATCCACCATATTCACGAGCGAAAGGAACACCTTGAGCTACGCACTGGTCGATAATGCTATTGGAAACTTCAGCCAAACGATAAACGTTAGCTTCACGAGCACGGTAGTCACCACCCTTGATTGTATCATAGAACAAACGATAAACAGAGTCGCCATCATTCTGATAGTTCTTAGCAGCATTGATACCGCCTTGCGCTGCGATAGAGTGGGCACGACGAGGAGAGTCTTGGATACAGAAGTTCAACACATTGAATCCCATTTCTGCCAAAGAAGCTGCAGCAGAAGCACCGGCCAAACCAGTACCTACCACGATGATATCCAAACGACGCTTGTTTGCAGGGTTCACCAATTTCTGGTGATCTTTATAATTTTTCCACTTCTCAGCCAATGGGCCTTGAGGGATTTTTGAATTAATTTCAGCCATAATGATTTGTTTTCAAATGTCTTTTTTACACCTATCTATCGGAATTAAGCAGCACAGCAAGAAGCTCCGGCTCCGTTCAAATAGAAAATAATAGTAATGATAGCGAAAGCACCGCAGATGATAGTAGCAACCCACTTAGAAGTGCATTCCCAACGGCTCATCCACAAATTATTACTCCAACCCAAAGTCTGGATAGCTGACCAGAAGCCGTGAGTCAAGTGGAACCACAAAGCAGCAAACCATACCAAATACAACACTGTGTTAACAATATTGCCCTGGAAGAAGAATGTGATAAATGCTGCACCATCGGTAGGACCGAACTGACCTTCAAAACCAGCCAATTCAGCAAACATCATGTTGTACCAGAATTGGGTGAAGTGCAAAATCAAGCCCAAGATAACGATTATACCCAAAACGAACATGTTTTGAGATGCCCATTCAACGCCTTTCGGACGAGCGTTCAAAGCATAACGATCATTACCACGCGCTTTGCGATTCTGCAATGTCAACATGATAGCATACGCAAAGTGAACTACTACACCTGCTGCCAAAACCAATGTACCCAACAAAGCATACCAGTTAGCCCCAAGGAAGCCGCAAATCATGTTATACGCTTCGCCTGAGAACACTGCTGCCACGTTCATACACAAGTGGAACAGTAAAAACAGAATAAGGAAGAGACCTGATATACTCATTATCAGTTTTCTTCCAATAGAAGAATTAAGTAACCACATAAGATAATAATTTAAGTTATTTAATTGTATTTAGAAATTTCCTCCAATCTATGGTTATTATCGTGCAAAGGTATGCTAAATCCCCATATCACGCAAACGATTAAAGAAATATTTCATCAATTAGAACGCTGCTT
>ENA-UERG01002127-UERG01002127.1-human-gut-metagenome-genome-assembly--contig:-NODE-2127-length-14764-cov-7.439913_pt1 | contig 14764 bp, 8 predicted proteins | sample MGYA00242954_ERZ507954 | MGnify/ENA primary metagenome ERZ507954 (study PRJEB26167, sample SAMN06115478) | human gut metagenome | host: Homo sapiens | place: China:Sichuan | collected 2015-01-21... | reverse complement strand
TGGTGTCCGGGGGAGTTGCCCAGGTGCCATCGCCCCGCAGATACTTTGCCTGTGCGCCCTTGGCGGGAGCAGGGACGAGGCCCGCTTTGCCAGCCGCGCTGGAACTCGCACCTGTCATGCTGCCATAAGTGGTGTTGGTGTCGGGAGGCGTCTGCCACGTACCGTCACCTCGCAGATATTTCGCCTGAGCGCCTTGGGTGGGGGCCGGGACGAAACCTGCCTTACCCGCCGCAGATGCGGTCGCACCCGTCATAGCAGCATGGGTATGGCTGGCGGCAGCTTTACCCGCCAGCGCGTCGCCGGTAGCTTTGGCGTCGGCAGCTGCGCCGGAGACTTTGAGGGTGGAATCCACCTTAGTTTCTTTGCCCGCCGGGCCTGTCTCGCCTTTCGGTCCCTGAGGGCCGGTCGCGCCTACAGGACCCTGTGGACCGGTGTCGCCTTTGTCGCCCTTCGGACCCTGCGGGCCAGTCTCGCCCTTTGGGCCTTGTGGACCTGTTGCACCAGTGGGGCCTGTCGAGCCGATGTCGCCTTTTTCGCCTTTAGGCCCCTGAGGTCCGGTATTTCCCTGCAGACCTCTCGCGCCTGTATCACCCTTTTCGCCCTTGAAATCTCCCGCAGCGATGCCATCCTGAAGCTCTTTCAGTTTTTTCGCCGCCGCTGCAGCACTACCGGCCGCTGCGCTTTTTTCGCTTTCGGCCTGTTTCATCGACTTCCGGGCCTGTTCGGCACTTTTCCGGGCGTCTGCACCGACTTCTTCCACCCGGCCCACCAGCTGCTGCCACGCAGGCGTACCCAGCGGCGGCATAGTACCGTCTTCGGTGCCGGAATTTGCCGCCACGCGGTAACGCATATCGGCGCTGGTGATGGTCCGGGTGCCGTCGGAGCCTTCGAAGGTGATGCGGCCCTCGCCGGACACAGCCGTGACGAAGGCAGGCACCTCCACCACACCGTTCTCTACCAGCGATGCAGGCGGGTCACCCTCCAGCGTATGCCAGAACACCCGGAGCTTCATCCCCTTCCACTCGTCGGCGACAGTCACCCTCAGCCGATAGACGCCGCAGTTCTTGTTGTAGCCAAACCGCAGCATATCCTCATAACTCGGTGCTTTTACCGCGCCGGACGACGCAAGAGAAAGCTTGTATTCTATCATTGAGACCTCCTTTTTCGGCAGTCATTTCCTGTGCGGAGGCTTCTGCCGATACCATCCGCACGCAGACAAAAACTTCGAGCCGTTTCCAGCACAGATGCCGGCCTCTGCGCCCATGAAACAACTTTATTTCGTCATCCTCGCCTTTTCTTGTGCCATATGGTAGCATTTCAAATGTTCAAAGTCAACGATTCTCATGAAATAGTCGGAAACTTTTGCAAAAGCGCACAGAAAACTGTGTTTTCCTCTTTTGGACGCAAAAAAGAACCGACCCAAGCCGTGTGAGGACACACGAACTCGAGTCGGTTTTCCATCATTTTATTTCAGAACGATATTTTCGGAGCTGCTATGCCGCCGGGATGTTTGCCTCATCTGTCCCACTTGTCGCAGAGAGCGTTGATCTGGTCAGCGAACTTGGCGAGGTCCTTGTTGGCACCGCCCTCGTTGTGCTCGATGACCCGCAGCAGGCGCTTGCCGGCATTGAGCAGGCGCTGGAAGACGGTAGCCGCACGGGCTGCACCCTCGCTGATGTGGTGCTCGATGCGGATACGGGTGCCTTCCTTCAGGCAGACCGCGCCCTCGGCACCGATGGCCCACTGCTCACCATTATAAGGTGCGCAGGCGTTGAAGCCCTGCTCCGTGAGGGTCTGGGCAAAGATGTTCTCCACTTCATCCTCGCCGTGGATGATGAACACCCGCTTGGGCTTCGGCTCAAAGGAGTTGACCCACTTCAGCAGGCCCTCCCTGTCGGCGTGGCCCGAAAGGCCGGTGAGCTGGCAGATCTCCGCCTGCACCTCGATGGATTCGCCGAAGAGCTTCACGTTGTCCGCACCCTCCAGCAGAGAGCGGCCCAGCGTGTTCACGGCCTGATAGCCCACAAAGAGGATGGTGCATTCCTTCCTCCAGAGGTTGTGCTTGAGGTGGTGGCGGATACGGCCCGCTTCACACATACCGCTGGCCGAGATGATGACCTTCGGCACGGGGTCGGTGTTGATGGCACGGGACTCATCGCTGGTGACGCTGACCTTCAGGCCCGGGAACTGGATGGGGTCGATGCCCTTTGCCAGCAGGGCGTTGGTCTCTTCATCAAAGCAGGAGGAGTCGGTGTCCTTGAAGATTCGGGTGGCCTCGATAGCCAGCGGGCTGTCGATGTACACCGGGAAGCAGCCGTGGCCGGTGATCAGATTTTTTTCCTTTATCTCGCGGATGAAGTAGAGCAGTTCCTGGGTGCGGCCCACTGCAAAGCTCGGGATGACCACATTGCCGCCGCGGTCGAAGGTGCGCTGCAGGATCTTCGCCAGCTCTGCCACATAGTCGGGCCGCGGGCCGTGGCTGCGGTCACCGTAGGTGGACTCCATAAAGACATAATCCGCGTCCTTCAGATACGTGGGATCTTTGATGATAGGCTGGTCGAGGTTGCCGATGTCGCCGGAGAAGACCAGCTTTGTGGTCGCACCGTTCTCCGTCACCCATATCTCGATGCTGGACGAGCCCAGCAGATGGCCCACATCCACAAAGCGGATGACGATGCCGGGCGCAAGCTCGATCTCTTTATTGTAATCATAGCCCCGGAACAGCGCGATAGCTGCCTCAGCGTCCTGAATGGTGTACATAGGTTCCACAGGCTCTGCGCCGGAGCGCTGGCCCTTGCGGTTCTTCCACTCGGCTTCGAATTCCTGGATGTGCGCCGAGTCGCGCAGCATGATGCTGCACAGTTCTGCCGTGGGCCTGGTGGCGTAGATCCTGCCCCGGAAGCCGTTGCGCACCAGAAGAGGCAGAAGGCCCGTGTGGTCGATATGGGCATGGGTGGCCAGCACGCCGTCGATCTCGCCCGGCGCAACGGGGATGGGCTGGTTCTCATAGACATCCTTGCCCTGTTCCATACCACAGTCGATGAGGTAGCGCTGTCCCGCCGCTTCCAAGAGGGTACAGCTGCCGGTCACTTCGTGGTTGGCACCCAAAAACGTCAGTTTCATAGACACACCTCCAACGGGATCATCCAACTTTAGTACATTAAGTATATCACGTTTCGCGCTGTAATGCCGCCCAAATCGATGGCCGATTCTCAGGCAAAACGCCGAATCCATCAAAAAATTTTTATACAATCTTGACAAACCACCCCCGGATGATATAAACTTAAATCGTATGACGTAACTTCTACTGAGATTCAAAATAGAGAGGTTGTATTTTATGGTTCGTAACGATTTGCGCAATGTCGCTATCATCGCTCACGTTGACCACGGCAAGACCACGCTGGTGGACGCCCTGCTGCGCCAGAGCGGCGCTTTCCGCGACAATCAGGCTGTGGCTGAGCGTGTCATGGACAGCGGTGACATCGAGCGTGAGCGCGGCATCACCATTCTGGCCAAGAACTGCTCCTGCACCTACAAGGGCGTCAAGATCAATATCGTCGATACCCCGGGCCACGCCGACTTCGGCGGCGAGGTCGAGCGCGTGCTGAAGATGGTCAACGGCGTTCTGCTGCTGGTGGACGCTGCTGAGGGCTGCATGCCCCAGACCCGTTTCGTGCTGCAGAAGGCTCTGCAGCAGAATCTGAGCCTTGTGGTCGCCATCAACAAGATCGACCGTCCCGACGCCCGCATCAAGGAAGTCATCGACGAGGTCCTCTACCTGCTGATGGATCTGGGCGCTACCGACGAGCAGCTGGACTGCCCCATGCTGTTCTGCTGTGGCCGTGACGGCACTGCAAGCCTTGACCCCGATGTACCCGGTACCGACCTGGTCCCCCTGTTCGACACCCTGCTGAGCACCATCAAGCCGCCCGAGGGCGACCCCGAGGCTCCCTTCCAGATGCTGGTGTCCTCTGTGGACTACAACGAGTTCGTTGGCCGCATCGGCATCGGCCGCATCCAGAACGGCGTCGCCAAGGTGGGCGAGGAAGTGGTCGTGTGCGACTGGCACAACCCCGACCTCAAGATGCGCGGCCGTCTGACCAAGCTGTATGACTTCCAGGCCAATGGCCGTCAGCCCTGCGACAACATCACCGCAGGCGACATCGTGGCTTTCTCTGGTCTGCCTGACGTCACCATCGGCAACACCCTGTGCAGCCCCTCCAATATCGAGCCGCTGCCCTTCGTGAAGATCAACGACCCCACCGTCGAGATGACCTTCTCTGTCAATGACAGCCCACTGGCCGGCCGTGAGGGCAAGTATGTCACCAGCCGCCAGATCCGTGACCGTCTGCAGAAAGAGCTGCTGAAGGACGTCGCTCTGAAGGTGGAGGATTCCGCCACCACCGATTCCTTCCGTGTCATGGGCCGTGGTGAGATGCATCTGTCCATCCTCATCGAGACCATGCGCCGCGAAGGCTATGAGCTGCAGGTCTCTCCCCCGCACGTTCTGACCAAGGTCATCGATGGCAAGACCTACGAGCCTATGGAGCACGTCGTCATCGACGTTCCCTCCCAGTATCAGGGTGCTGTCATGACCGGTCTGGGCCAGCGCAAGGCCATCCTGCAGCAGATGGAGTCTCTGGGTTCCGACCGTGTGCGTCTGGAGTTCCGTATGCCCAGCCGCGGCCTGTTCGGCTACCGCAACCAGTTCCTGACCGATACCCACGGCGAGGGCATCATCAACCAGATCTTCGACGGCTATGACGTCTGGGCTGGCATGATCGCCAACCGCTCCACCGGTTCTCTAGTCAGCTTTGAGACCGGCGAGGCCGTCACCTACGGCCTGTTCAACGCGCAGCAGCGCGGTACTCTGCTGGTGGGCGCCGGCGAGAAGGTCTACGAGGGCATGGTCATCGGCTACACCGCTTCCGGCGAGGACGTCGATGTCAACGTCTGCAAGACCAAGCACCTGACCAATACCCGTGCTTCCGGCTCTGACGATGCTCTGCGCCTCATCCCCATCAGCAAGCTGAGCCTCGAGGGCTGCCTCGAGTTCCTGGCTCAGGACGAGCTGCTGGAGGTCACTCCCGAGAACCTGCGCATCCGCAAGCAGATCCTCAACCACGAGCAGCGCATGAAGGCCAAGAGCAAGATGAAGTAATTCGTCCCTCTGCCCTTCTCCATAAAAAACAAAACGTCCCGTCCTCTGCACTCTATGTGCAAAGGGCGGGATTTTTGTTTGTCTTTATTCCTCTTCTCCGGTCATTTTCTGCCGGGCCAGCGCCTGCAGTTCTTCCAGTGAGCTCACCTTCACCTTGTTCGTCTTGTGCTTTTGGAAATGCTTTGCCCCCTTTGCGTCCCGGTGATGGCCGTGTCCCCGATGGGTCGGCTTCGGCGGTTTTGCGGCAGGGACACTCCCCGTCTCCGGGAGCGGACTGTTTTTCCGGTAGAGGTCGTGCTGGACGATGTATTCCAAATACTCCATGATGGTCTTCTTGTGAATGGCCTGACTGTGATAGCCGGGGATGTCCTCACTCTCAGTCAGATGGCTCCTATGGGTGTTCTTGTGATAGAGCCAGATCTTATCTTTTCCCTTCCAGACGAGCCGCCACCCGCCGATGGACGTCGTGACGTCGATCTCGCCATCCCGCAGCACACACTGCATCCCTCTCTGGCTGCAGAAGGACTCTATCTGCGTCCGGGTCTGCCCATACCGGATGCCCAGCGGTGAACACCGGTCGCAGGCCGTCAGGCCGAGGGCTGCCGCATCAGCTCTCCCGAAAAGCGGCTTCCACTGCAGATAGTCCGGCCCCTCCCGGAACGGTTTGCAGCAGGGGCAGGCACGGTCATGGTAAAGCTTTTGCGGGTCGCCCTCCCGGTAGAACAGCTTCGGTGCCGGCGGATAATTCTGCGGCGTCCCCAGAGCACCTGCGTGAGGCTGGAACTTCACTGCGTGCAGCCGCTCCATCTCCCAGAGATACAGCGCCTTCTTCTTTTGGCAGTCTCTGCAGAGGGCAGCACCTTCCAGAAGCACCTGCGGCGTACAGGGCTGTCCGCCCGTCAGGCCGAGATGACTGCATCCCGGCAGGTGGACGGTGTTTGTCCTGGGGTTAAGGCAGAGTTCTGTCTGCGTCCACTCCTCGCTCTGCGCCGCAAGCTGGCTCACCCTGTCCCACAGCTCAAGCAGAAAGCCTGCCCGGTATTTCGGCTGGTAAAACGTCTCCCGGGTCGTCTGGACATGAAACGCCCTCAGCACCTGCTGAAAAGGCACCCGGCCCCTCTTTCTGGGGCGGACGACTGCTCCCAGCAGTTCTTCCAGCAGAACGACTTTCGCCGTACAGAGGCGATGTCCGCAGTCGTGCATCGCCTGCCGGAACAGCTCATATTCTTTCCGGCTCCACAGGACCAGAACGTCATAGGCCGGGAAGGCCTCCGCTACTGTATTCAAAATCTCTTTTCGCGGCTTTGCCGTTTCCAGTACCGTGATGTTGTGGTAAACAGCATCTTTTGTCCACTGCGTCAGGGCGCTCATGTCGTCCAGATGGGTGTAGCGTCCGCACCGCGTCATTCCATTCGGGCTGTAAGACTGACAGCAGACCGCAAAAATATCGCCCGGACCGGGCATTTCGGCCCGGGCATTCCACATGAGCGTCACAAACAGGTACTTCATTTTTACCGTCCTTTCCTCTGGCCGTGCTCTCTTCTGCCTCCTATTTTACAAATCATCTGTCCGATAAAACTCTCTTTTGAGATTTTTTGCAGCAAAAATGCCCTGGATCCTGCGATTCAGGGCATTTGCCGTTGTATTTTTGAAATTTCAGCCTGCGTAGGCGCTGCCGGGCGTCCATGCATTATCGGCAGAATACTTGGCGTGGTTGCGCAGATAGGTCACCCACGCGCCGTAGCCGTTGCCCGCCGAGAAGTGGACGCCGTCCGGCGCAGCCAGCACCTCTTTCAGATTGCCCTCGCCGTCGGCCAGCGTCTCCCACAAATCGAGGTAGACACAGCCCTTATCTGCGGCCAGCAGGGCCAGCTGCTCATTCACCGAGCGGATGATGTCCGAGGCAAGGCCCGGCTTTTCCGCTGCGGCCTCGGGGCGGACGGGCGGGATGGACTCAACATAGATGACGCAGTCCTCCCCCAGCGTCTGGCGCAGCACGTCCAGCATCTGGCCGTAGTAAGCGAGGAAGCGGTCCGCCGCGCCCACGGTGGTCAGGGTGTTGGTACCCAGCAGGATATACAGCTTCTTGGGCTGAGCAGCGGCCAGCACGTCCAGCGCGACTTCCTCGCCCCGCACACTGCTCTTGACGGCGCTGCGGTTGACGATGGCATCCGGACCGACGCCGGTGTAGCCGCAGATGAGCGCACCGCCGAGGTTGATCTTATAGTCGGAGAAGCCCACTGTCAGGCTGTCGCCGAGGAAGGCGGCATCAGAGAAGTAACTCAAATCGACCTGGCCGCTGGCAGGCTGGCGGATGACGCTGCTGTCGTAGGCTTTGACGCTGTAGGCTCCCGCCGTCTGACGGGCCGGGCCGAACTGCTCGAGGGTCACGGCGGGCGTGCCGTCTGCCGCCGCGTTCTCCCCGCCGCTGACGGCGCTGTCGGTGGTGCTGTCCGCCGCGCCCTGCATGGGCAGCGGAGCCAGAATGTTCTGCGCCGTGCCGTTGGCCGTCACGGTGGGCAGCTCTTCGGGCTGTGCCTGTCCATGCTCGAGGATGGCCGTAATGGCGAAGCTCACCAGCAGGATGCCGGCCACGGCTCCCGCAAACCGGATGACGCCGCCGGGACCGCCTCTGCGGCGCCGGCCCGTGCTATGATAATCGTGTGAAATGCCCATAAAGGTGTTCCCGCTTTCGTTTGGTTCTGCTCTTAGTCTGCCCGGGTGTCGGCGGGTTATCCCCGCTTTCCGGCCCGGCAGAGCTGTGCAGCACCTATTTTATCATAATTTTTTTGCCTCTGCAACCAATTAGGGCTTGCATACAACAGGTAAAACGGTTACAATAGAATAAGAGCAGATTTTTGCACACATTTCTCGAAGTGCTTGCACGACCTGCCAGAATTTTTGTGCGAGTTGCAGTCATCGATTGTTGGCTGTTCCCCCGTCTGTACACTGTGCAGGGTGTACGGACCGCGAAACGGGGACAGCGCGGAGCGGTACTGCGGCGCACAGGAAGTCCAATTTATCGGTAAATGGTACAAGGAGGTTCTCATGGCCAAGAATGTCATCATCGGCCAGAGCGGCGGCCCTACCGCCGTTATCAATTCCAGTCTCGCAGGCGTCTATAAAGCCGCCTGCAGCCTGGGCGCAGACAAGGTCTACGGCATGAAATACGGCATCGAGGGACTGCTGAAAGAGGAACTCGTGGAGCTGAACGTCCTGCTGGACGACCGGCTCAGCATCGAGCTGCTCAAGCGCACGCCGTCCAGCTATCTGGGCAGCTGCCGCTACAAGCTCCCCGAGCCGGAGGCGGACTCCACGCCCTACGTCAAGCTGTTCACCCTGTTTGACAAGTACGACATCTGCGCGGTGTTCTACATCGGCGGCAACGACTCGATGGACACCATCGCCAAGCTCAGCCGCTACGGCGCACAGGTAGGCAGTGCGGTGCGTTTTATCGGTGTACCCAAGACCATCGATAATGACCTCTGCCTCACCGACCACACCCCCGGCTACGGCTCTGCGGCCAAGTACATCGCCACCATCCTCAAGGAAGTCATCCGTGACTCCTCCGTCTACGACATCCGCAGCGTGACCGTGGCCGAGATCATGGGCCGTCACGCCGGGTGGCTGGCCGGTGCGGCCTGCCTCGCAGGCGGCGACGACAGCGACGGCCCCGACCTCATCCTTCTGCCGGAAGTCCCCTTTGAGCAGGACAAGTTCCTCGCCAGAGTGGATGAGCTGCAGCGGGTGAAGTCCAACGTCATCATCGCGGCCAGCGAGGGTGTCAAGACCGCCGACGGCACCTATCTGTGCGACCTCGTGTCCACGGCAGGCCAGCTGGACGCTTTCGGCCACAAAGCCATCCTCAGCGGCACCAGCCGCTATCTGTCCGACCTCATCCACGACAAGCTGAACTGCAAGAGCCGCGCCATCGAGTTCTCGACGCTGCAGCGCTGCGCCAGCCATCTGGCCAGCCGCACCGATGTCAACGAGGCCTACGCCGTGGGCGGCGCAGCGGCAGCCGCAGCCTTTGCCGGTGAGACGGGCAAAATGATCGCGCTCAAGCGCGTTTCCGAGTATCCTTACCAGTGCATCACCGAAGCGGTGGACGTCCAGCAGGTGGCAAACCTCGAAAAGAAGGTGCCGCTGGACTGGATCACCCCCGACGGGATGCAGGTGACGGCGGCGTTCGAGGAATACGCCCGCCCGCTCATCCTCGACGAGGTCACCCCTGTCTACGTCAACGGTACGCCCCGCCACATCTGCCTGTAAGGAAACTCGCTTCTCCCCTTCCCCGCGTCTGTTTTCGTGCTCCTGCACGATTTTATAAAGCCGAAACAGAAAAACAAAAAAGGAGAAATCATCATGGGTAAAAATGCAATCGTTGGCCAGTCCGGCGGCCCCACCTCTGTCATCAACGCAAGTCTGGCTGGTGTGTTCGAGAGCTGCAAGAGCCGCGGCGCGGACATCGTCTACGGCATGTGCAACGGCGTCGCCGGTCTGCTGGAGGAGCGGGTCGTGGACCTGTCCACCCTGCTGACCGATGACCTCGACATCGAGCTGCTCAAGCGCACCCCCTCCAGCTTCCTCGGCAGCTGCCGCTACAAGCTGCCCGACTGGCACACCGACGAGGCCGTGTACAAGAAGCTCTTCGCCATCCTCGAAAAGCTGGACATCGGCTACTTCTTCTACATCGGCGGCAACGACTCGATGGACACCATCGGCAAGCTGGCTGAGTACGGCGAGTGCATCCAGAGCGACATCCGCTTCATGGGCGTGCCTAAGACCATCGACAACGATCTGATGGTCACCGACCACACCCCCGGCTACGGCTCTGCGGCCAAGTACATCGGCGTGGTGATGAAGGAGATCATCCGCGACGCCACCGTCTACGGCACCAAGTATGTCACCGTCGTCGAGATCATGGGCCGCAACGCCGGCTGGCTGACCGCCGCCGCCGCACTGGCCAAGAGCGACGACTGCGAGGGCGTGGACATGATCTGCCTGCCCGAAGTCCCCTTCAATGTGGAGCACTTCATCGAGAAGGTGCGCGTGATGCAGGAGAAGAAGCCCAGCATCGTCATCGCGGTGTCTGAGGGCGTCAAGCTCGAGGATGGCCGCTATGTCTGTGAGCTGGCCGACGATGTCCACGCAGTGGACGCTTTCGGCCACAAGGCCCTGACCGGCACCGCCCGCTATCTGGCCAACGTCGTGGCCCGCAATCTGGACACCAAGACCCGCTGCATCGAGCTTTCCACCCTGCAGCGCTGCGCCGGCCACCTGACCAGCCGCACCGACATCACCGAGGCCTATCAGGTCGGCGGTGCTGCTGTCAAGGCTGCGTTTGAGGGCGTCACCGGCCAGATGGTGGCCCTGAAGCGCATCTCCAACAGCCCCTATCAGTGTACCACGGAGCTGCACCCCATCAGCGAGGTCGCAAATCTCGAGAAGAAGGTGCCGCTGAGCTGGATGAACGAGAATCACACCCAGATGACGGAAGACTTCCTCGCTTACGCACGGCCCCTCATCCAGGCTGAGCTGACCCCGCTCTACATCGCCGGTCTGCCTCACCACATCTACATGAAGCCCCAGAAGTAAGCGTTCTGTTTCGCAAACGTACCTCCGCGCCCCTGCACCCTGTGTGCGGGGGTGCATTTTTGTACGGAAAAAGCTTTGATTTTACTTGTATTTTACCTGAAACCGTATTATAATACTATCTGCGTCGCTCGCTGTTGAGCGGCGCGTTTTTTCGTGAGTACCATCTGATATTTGAGGAGGCAGAGCATTTTCATGGCACAGAATACCCGGACAGGCGATTTGACCAGCGGCCCCATGCTGCAAAAGATCATCCTGTTTTCCCTGCCGCTGGCTGCATCCAGCATCCTGCAGCTGCTGTTCAACGCAGCCGATGTCGTCGTCGTGGGACGCTTTGCGGGCAGCACGGCGCTGGCCGCTGTCGGCTCCAACGGTGCGCTCATCAACCTGCTGGTCAACCTGTTCGTGGGCCTGTCGCTGGGCGCGAACGTCGTTGCGGCCCGCTGCTTCGGCGCAAAGGACGATGAGGGCGTCCAAAACACCGTCCAGACCTCCGTGACGCTGGGCCTCGTCAGCGGCTTCTTTCTGGCCGTGGTGGGCTTTTTTGCCGCCCGCGTCCTGCTGGAGCTGATGAGCTGCCCGGAGGACGTCATCGGCCTGTCCACCCTCTACCTCAAGATATACTTCATCGGTATGCCCATGACCATGCTGTACAACTTCAGCTCGGCCCTCCTGCGCGCCGTGGGCGACACCAGGCGGCCTCTGTTCTGTCTGGCCGTGGCGGGCCTCATCAATGTGGTGCTGAACCTCGTGTTCGTCATCCTCTTCGCCATGAGCGTGGCGGGCGTCGCTCTGGCCACCATCATCAGCCAGACCGTCTCCGCCTGCATGGTCACGGCCCTGCTGGTGAAGGAGAAAGGCCCGCTCCACCTCGACCTCGGCCATCTGGGCTTCCATGCGGGGGCTCTGGGCCAGATCTTGCGCATCGGCCTGCCTGCCGGTCTGCAGAGCACCGTGTTCAGCCTCTCCAACGTCGTCATCCAGTCGGCGGTCAACTCCTTCGGCTCCATCGTCGTGGCCGGCAACTCTGCCGCTTCCAACCTCGAGGGCTTCGTCTATACCGCCATGAACGCTTTCGCCCAGGCTGCTGTCACCTTCACGAGCCAGAACATGGGCGCCCGCCGGTACGACAACCTGGACCGCGTCATGCGCAACTGCCTGCTCTGCGCCGCCGTCACCGGCCTCGTGCTGGGCGGCGGTGCTTCCCTGCTGGGCGAACCGCTGCTCCACTTCTACTCCTCCGATGAGGTCGTGGTGACTGCCGGTCTGGCCCGTATGCACATCATCTGCACCACCTATCTGCTCTGCGGCTGCATGGATGTTCTGGCCAGCTGTCTGCGCGGCCGGGGCTACTCCGTCCTGCCGATGGTGGTCAGCCTCGTAGGCAGCTGCCTGCTCCGCCTCGTCTGGATCGCCACCATCTTCCAGCTGTTCCACACCACCACGATGCTTTACCTCAGCTACCCCGTCAGCTGGATCCTCACTGCACTGGTGCATCTGGCCTGCCTGCTGGTGGTACGGCATAAGATGAACGAGAACCTTAAAGTTGCTGCACAGCGGTAAGCTGTGCCTTCGTCCAACCTCTCAGTCTCGCATTCGCTCGACAGCTCCCCTAGTAGGGGAGCCTCTGGCGAAACCGTTCACTTTGCGGGGACTGCCAAGGCCTCCCCTCGGTAGGGGAGGTGGCAATGCGAAGCATTGACGGAGAGGTTGAGTCCAGCAGCGGCTCACGGTCAGGCTGTCCTTCATACAACCTCTCAGTCACCTTCGGTGACAGCTCCCCTAGTAGGGGAGCCTCTGGCGGAGCGGAAAAGTTTCCTATGGAAGACGAAGCGCTGCGGAATGCCAAGGCCTCTCCTACAAGGAGAGGTGGCATCGCGTCAGCGATGACGGAGAGGTTGTACAAAGGGAAACCTGCCCATAACCAAAAAAGCCCCCGGCACGATGCGGAACGTGCCGGGGGCTTTTCGTACAAAGCGGAGGGATGCGGAAACTCTCCGCCTTGGGGGTTGGTTATTTAGTGGATCAGTTCGCTGTGGTCTGCGCCGCCCACGGTGAGGGTGGCAGAGCTGCCGCTGTGGGTGAGGGTGAAGAGGGTGTCCTCCGTGCCCAGCGACAGCATGGCGTCGATGTCCAGCGCCGTCTCGCGGCTCTTCGTACGGAAGACGAGGGTATCTACGCCCTGCGCTTTCAGTTCTGCCAGATTGCCCAGACAGCCGAAGAGGGTGGCGGTATCAGAATCTGCCGTGACGATGTAGCGGGTAGACTCCTGATGCATCTCATAGGGAGCGCCTATAACTGTCAAAACGATCCTGCCGTTCTGCTCCTCCACAGGTGCAGGTTCCGGAAGTACAAACTTGTATACAGTCCTTGTGGAGCCGCAAGAAGAACATTCATACACTTTTTCGCCCAGCTGGCCGACAGGCGCGGGAGTAGAGGAGACAAGTGTCCATTTATGAGCACAATCAGCGGGCAAGTTGGAGTCGATACGAGTGACTGTACACTCACCGCTGACATTTACATCCAGCTCTTTACCGGCTTTGCCGCCTACATCGCCGTTTGTGCCGATGGCGGCGCCTGGACCGCGATTGTACTCGTTATCGCCCAGGCCGCCTTTTGCGGTTACCTGCGCACCGCCGCCGATCTCGACCTCTGCGCCCTGCGCATCACCTTTGCCTCCGCCAATGCCGCTTCCACATCCGTTGCCCACGGCATCGACAACACCGCCGAGGATACGAACGGTCGATTTTTCATCGCAGCCAAAGCCGCCGCCAATGCCTGTGACATTAGAGTTACTGCCCTCAGCAGGTATCGCAGTTACCGTGCCGCCAAGGATGGTAACGTCTCCCGAGCCCCTAAAACCGCCGCCAATACCTGCCGCAGTATGCCCTCCATGAGCAGTCACATCCCCGCCGGAAATGGTCACTTCACCTTTTCCGTACATGCCGCCGCCAATGCCTGCACCCATATTGAAACCACTTTCTGCATAGATTTTTCCGTTTGCAATTTCCAGCTTCGAGGTGCTATGATAAGATTTTCCACCAATGCCCGCACTATTATCACCACCATACGCCTTCAAAGAGGCGCTTGTATCTTCTGCGGTGATGGTCAGTTTTCCGGTCGAGAGCACATCATCTTTTTCCAAGCCTGCACAACCAATTCCGCTCTTCAGGGTATTGTTTCTCTCCAGCTTCAGGGTCGTGTCACCTTTGCCTCCTACAATCATCGCGGGCTGAATCTTTTTGCTCACATCGATATTCACATCTTTGATCGTGACCGTCGTGTCTTTTTTGGTGCAGTTGTTCATGATCGTAATGATATTCTGCACCGCTTTGTTCACAGCCTTTGTCACCGTGCTGGCAGTGTTGTCCTCAAAGGTCATGACGTCCTTGTCGTCATCTTCGTCCTCTGCGGCCTTCTCAACAGGCTTCTGCTCAGTCGATGCCTCGAGGGTGGCGGCGTCAGTCTCCCCTTCGGGCTTCTGCGTGTCCGGCGTCTTCGGCTCTTCTTCCGCAGGCTCTGAGCCGTCCTTTTCCTGGGCTTCCCCGCTGTTCACGTTCTCGGGCCAGACGATGAGCTCCGTGCCGGTCTCCTCCGCAGGCTCTCCCGGCTCGGCATCCACCACCGGCTTCTGTTTTACAGCCTCGTCCGCCGACCCGTCAGAGTTGGTCTCCGCTGGTTTGTTCGGGTCCGTGCCGCCCTTGATGACTACGTCCGTGTCGTCTTTCTCGCCGATGTCATCTTTGTCTTTCGCCTCGCCGACACGGACATAGGTGTCGCCGTCTTCCGTAACGGTCACCGTAATATCACCGTTTTCGATATAATAATCCTTTGCCAGTGCCGCCGGGGCTGCCGCCGAAAGCGCCACGCTCAGGGCCAGGGCGGCTGCCGCCGCACGCTTCATATTTTTCCGTAACCGCATACTTTTTTACCTCCTGAATGATTGCAGGGTCTCTGCGGTTCTATTTTACCCCCCCCCCCCTATACCCTTGTCAAGTCCTTTTCATG
>ENA-UERG01002125-UERG01002125.1-human-gut-metagenome-genome-assembly--contig:-NODE-2125-length-14771-cov-13.964203_pt1 | contig 14771 bp, 14 predicted proteins | sample MGYA00242954_ERZ507954 | MGnify/ENA primary metagenome ERZ507954 (study PRJEB26167, sample SAMN06115478) | human gut metagenome | host: Homo sapiens | place: China:Sichuan | collected 2015-01-21... | reverse complement strand
ACGATCCTTTTAAATATTATAGTTATAAACTGTAACTTTGAAGAGTAGTCATTTTAGTTTTGACACACCCTCTTTTTCGTATTCTTGTCTTTCTTATTTTCGAAAAGGAGGTTTTACTACCTGCGCTTTCAGTTTTCTTCCACGATTGTCCAGATAAATCTCCGTACCCGGCTTACTGTATTCGGTCTTCACGTATCCCATACCGATACCTATCTTACGCATAGGAGACATGGTTCCTGAAGTGACCTGACCGATAGGCTCTCCGGCTTCATTCAGCAACGCATAGCCATGACGGGGAATTCCACGGTCAATCATCTCAAAACCTACTAATTTCCGGCTGACACCTTCTGCTTTTTGTTTCTCCAATGCTGCACGATTGGTAAAGTTCTTACCCTCCACAAACTTGGTAATCCAGCCCAATCCGGCTTCCAACGGAGAGGTTTCATCAGTAATGTCATTCCCGTACAGACAGAAGCCCATTTCCAGACGCAGTGTATCGCGAGCACCCAAGCCTATCGGCTTGATGCCAAACTCCTGACCTGCTTCGAAAATCGCATCCCAGATTTTCATGGCTACTTCCGGATAAAAATATAATTCAAAGCCCCCGGCTCCGGTGTATCCGGTATTGGAAATAATCACATTCGGTACTCCAGCAAATTCACCGACTTTGAATGTATAATAAGGAATGGATGACAAATCTACGGAAGTCAGTTTTTGAAGCGTTTCGCAAGCCTTAGGCCCCTGAATGGCCAACTGTGCCATACGGTCGGAAGAATTCTCTAGTTCTGCTCCTACCCGATTATGAGCCATGCACCAGTTCCAGTCCTTTTCAATGTTAGCGGCATTGACAACCAACATGTATTTATCCGGTTCGTATGCATACACCAACAGGTCGTCCACAATCCCTCCGGTCTCATTAGGAAAACAAGTGTACTGCACCTTGCCCGGTGTAAGCACAGCAGCGTTATTGGAAGTCACTTCCTGAATAAATTCGAGTGCATGAGGGCCTTTTACCCAAAATTCACCCATGTGAGATACATCGAAAACACCTACCGAATGGCAAACTGTGAGATGTTCATCAATAATTCCTGAATATTCAATCGGCATGTTGTAACCCGCAAACTCATGCATCTTGGCTCCGAGTGCAATGTGTTTCTCGGTAAATGGAGTTGTTTTCATAAGGTATATATTAAGGTTGATAATAAGTTGCGAGTCCGACCTCAGCAAGGCAGACCCGCAACCGTTATATAATTAGCAGTATCTTTTAGCAGTAAGTTCCGCAATCTTCACTACCACGTTCATGGCTTTCTCGATAGACTGTACAGGAACAAACTCATAACGTCCGTGGAAATTTAGTCCGCCGGCAAAGATATTCGGACACGGAAGCCCTTTGAATGAGAGCTGCGCACCGTCCGTACCTCCACGAATTGCTTTCACTTTCGGAGTTACCCCAGCTTCCTGCATTGCTGCAAAAGCAATATCAATGATATGCATCAACGGTTTTACCTGCTGGCGCATGTTATAGTACTGGTCTTTCAGTTCTACGGTAACCGTACCCTCTCCGTACTTCTCGTTCAACCGTGCAGCATAGTCCAGCAAAGCCTGCTTACGTGCTTCAAACTTCTCACGGTCATGGTCGCGGACAATATATGAAAGCACCGTATTTTCTACTTCACCTTCCATACCAATCAGATGGTAGAAGCCTTCGTATCCTTCTGTGGTACCTGGCGTTTCATCGGCAGGCAACAGAGAAGCATATTCATTGGCCACCAACAAAGAGTTAATCATCTTGTTTTTTGCATATCCTGGGTGTACATTGCGTCCCTTTACCCGAATCTTTGCAGCTGCAGCATTGAAATTTTCAAATTCCAGTTCGCCAACTTCTCCTCCGTCCATGGTATAAGCCCACTTCGCACCAAATTTCTCCACATCAAACTTGTGAGCTCCCAGACCGATTTCCTCATCCGGATTAAAACCGATACGAATATCACCATGCTTGATTTCCGGATGTGCAATCAGATAAGCCACCGCACCTACAATTTCTGCAATTCCGGCTTTATCGTCCGCCCCCAACAAGGTATGACCGTCGGTCACAATCAAATCCTCACCTACATGATCCAGCAGTTCCGGGAAATTAGCAGGAGACAGAATGATATTCTCCTCCGCACACAGAGGAATATCCTTTCCATCGTATTTCTCTACGATACGCGGTTTCACATTCTCTCCGCTCATATCGGGACTGGTATCCATGTGGGCAATAAAGCCTACCACCGGAACCTCATGGTCCACATTCGAAGGAAGTGTGGCAAACAAATACCCGTTTTCGTCCAAGGAAATATCTTTCAATCCCAGTTCCTCCAGCTCCGTTTTCAGGTATTGCGCAAATACCATCTGCTTCGGCGTACTCGGAGTGACACCGGTCGATTCGTCCGACTGCGTATCAAAAGTCACATACTTTAAAAAGCGTTCAATTACTGTCATATCACTTTATTGTTTACAAATATCTTACTTTTGTAAAAGTAAAAAATACCCAGAGAATGACCAAAAGACTTACCATTTTTTATCAGAACGCAAGGATGATTTACCTACTTACGGCGAAAATTCAGACACCAGTCTGCCTTTTAAGTTAAAAAGACAAGGGAATCCAAAAACTCTTAAAATAAGCCCAATCAGATTCGACTCTTTTTTGTAATTTTGTCGTATGAAAAAATACTTACTCATTTGCATCTATTGCCTGTTCATCGTAGCAGGATATGCACAAGAATCTCTTCAAGACAGTCTGCCACACCATCAATTGACAGAAAAAGAGCTCAAGAAACAGAAAAAAGCAGCCCGCAATTTTCATTATAACATATTGGGAGGACCGAGTTATACCCCTGATTTTGGCTTGCTGATAGGCGGAAGTGCCCTGATGACATTCCGCATGAACCCGAAAGATACCACCATGCGCCGTTCAGTTATCCCTGCTTCCGTAGCTTTCATGTTCAACGGGGGACTAAATCTGGTGGTAAAACCACAGCTTTTCTTCAAGAACGACCGCTTCCGTATTTTCGGACAGTTTACATTCAAGAATACCCAGGAAAACTTCTATGGCGTAGGATATAATACCAATAAGAATTATGTACGCAGTGACACGACCAGCCAGTATCGCTACAGCGGCATACAGATTAACCCGTGGTTCCTTTTCCGTCTGGGAGAAAGCAACTTTTTTGCAGGGCCACAGATTGACATTACCTACGACCACATTATGGATCCGGCCAAATATCTGGTGGAACAGCCTGACTACAAACGTGCAGGAGGTACCGCCGACGGCTACAAGGATTTCAGTTCCGGGGTAGGTTTCCTGCTTACTTACGACACACGCGACGTTCCGGCCAACCCTTACAAAGGTCTCTACTTCGACTTGAGAGGACTGATATACCAAAAATTTTTAGGCAGTTACTCTAACTTCTCTCATCTGGAACTGGACTACAGACAGTACAAGAGCGTCGGGAAACGAAAGGTAGTGGCATGGACGGTACAGAGCAAGCACTCTTTCGGACACAATCTTCCGCTGAATAAGTACGTACTGAGTGGTACTCCTTTCGACTTACGAGGATATTACATGGGACAATACCGCGACAAATCTTCGCACGTAGCACTGGCCGAATATCGCCAGATGTTCAATACTGACCAGAGCAACTGGATTAAAAGAGTGATTAACCGTCTGGGCTTTGTTGCCTGGGGAGGATGCGGATTTATGGGGCCTACGCCTGGAAAAATAGAAGGAGTGCTTCCTAATGCCGGATTAGGACTTCGCATAGAAGTACAGCCCCGCATGAATGTCCGCCTGGATTTAGGACGCGATTTCACCAACAAGCAGAATCTGTTTTATTTCAACATGACCGAAGCTTTCTAAAAAACACACTGGGTATTTATTTCCTTTCGCCAAAGAGAATTTCAAAGAGTTTTTATGTATAAAAAGGGAGGTTCGTTTGAACCTCCCTTTCTGTATTTATATTCAGCTAAATTCATTAGAAACAGCTGGAGCCATCGAAGCAATGTGTACAAACTTTGCACTTCGGCAAGCCAATAGCTTCAATCAAGGTTTCCAGCGTATTGAACTTCAATGAAGTCAATCCGAAACGGGCACGAATACGTTCTACCAGTTCCTTGTATTCCGGAGAATCTGTAGTAGCGTATTTGTCGAGTTTAGCATTTTCATCACCCTCAATTTCCTTGATGATACGACGGGTTATCAACTCCATATCTCCCTTAGAAGATGTAAAGCCAATGAAAGGACATCCGTAAATCAGCGGCGGACAAGCAATACGCATGTGTACCTCTTTTGCTCCGTAATCGTAAAGAATGTTCACATTGTCACGAAGCTGAGTACCACGTACGATAGAATCATCGCAGAACAACAGACGCTTGCCTTGCAGCATGGCACGGTTAGGAATCAACTTCATCTTGGCTACCAGCGAACGCATGCTCTGGTTGCTCGGAGTAAAACTTCTGGGCCAGGTCGGAGTGTACTTGGCTATAGCACGATGATAAGGAATTCCCTTGCCTTCTGCATAACCTAAAGCCATACCTACCCCCGAATCAGGAATACCGCAGGCACAGTCCACTTCAGATTCATCCGTCTGTCCCATCTTGTATCCGCTCATAAAACGAACCTCTTCCACGTTCTTGCCTTCATAACAAGAAACAGGGAAACCATAATACACCCACAAGAAAGAGCAGATCTGCATCTTCTCATTCGGTTTGCGAAGCTGTTCAAGACCGTCGGCACGCATACGCAGAATTTCACCCGGTCCTACATATTTGTCGATTTCAAAATCCAGGTTCGGCAAACTGCTTGATTCGCTGGTGGCAGCGTATGCGCCATCCTTCTTTCCAATGATAATTGGCGTACGTCCCCACTTGTCACGAGCCACGATGATACCGTCCTCAGTCAGAATCAGCATAGAGCAGGAACCCTTGATTTTGTTGAATACATTTTCAATACCATCCACAAAATCCTTTCCTTGCACAATAAGCAATGCTACCAGCTCCGTAGGGTTGGTTTTTCCCATGCTCATCTCCGAGAAGTGCATATTGTTGTCTAACAACTCCTGCACCAGTTCGTCCATGTTGTTAATCTTCGCTACCGTTACAATGGCAAAACGCCCCAGATGAGAATTAATCATCATCGGTTGCGGATCCGTATCACTGATGACACCGATTCCTGCCTTTCCCTTGAATTTAGGAAGTTCACTCTCGAACTTCGTGCGAAAATAAGAACTCTCCAGATTGTGAATCGAACGTATGAAACCCTCGCCTTCGGCGTATGTCGCCATTCCGGCGCGTTTCGTTCCTAAATGTGAATTATAATCCGTACCGTAAAATAAATCGGTCACGCATTCAGCCTTAGAGACTGTTCCGAAAAAACCACCCATTCTGTATGTATGTTATTTAGTTGTTATGATTTTCGGGTGCAAAAGTACGGAAAAAAAACGGGAAGTCATTACCAAGCTTTTTTATAAACATATTTTTTAATACAATGGATGAACAATTTCACCCTTCCGCTTGTTGATATGTCATAACTCCTTTACAGAATCCCCCTTTTTAACAAGGGAAGAAGCCGCACGTAAATCATACAAAGGGCTTAACTAAACTTTACATTATGTACAAAAGCCGCCGTACAACACCGGCGGCTTTTCTTTTTCCTAATTTATAGACACAAAAAAAGTTGAACAACACTGTCCAACTTTTCTGAGCCTCTTGTCGGATTCGAACCAACGACCCCGAGATTACAAATCACGTGCTCTGGCCAACTGAGCTAAAGAGGCGGGTGGGTAAGCTTACCATATCGCGCCGCTACAACCAACTACCTTTGCTGCGATCAAGCCCTGGAGGATTCGAAGGGAGCTGGCCGTATGGGACTTACCCGTATTTCAACATGTTCTCGACAGACATCTTATCGATGTTTCTCGATTGCGGGTGCAAAGGTAGGCATTTTTTTTGAATACGCAATACCTTCATGAAAAAAAATATACCAAAATGGTAAAGAATATGATTTTTCAGTCTTTTTATATACCACAGCTCACTGAAAAAGACTACTTTTGTAACCATTATCAAACGTAACTATCATGACAACAGAAAGACCGATAACCTTACAGGAATACGCCATGCGGTTTGGAACTTACATGGGATTGTTCTGGATTTTCAAATTCATCTTCCTCCCCATAGGCTTTTCCATCCCGTTGCTTCAGCTCCTGTTTATCCTGATGACCCTCTTTGTACCAGTGTTAGGCTACATTTATGCACGCCGCTACCGCAACCAGTATCATGAAGGCAATTTTTCTTTCACTCAGGCTTTCAGTTTCTGCTTTCTGATGTATCTTTTTGCTTCTATCCTGACAGCGCTGGCACACTACGTGTATTTCCGCTTCATTGATCAGGGTTACTTGTTGAATACGTATCTGGACCAACTGGAAACTATAAAGGATTCCGTAACCGGCGACATGAAGATTTCCGTAGAACAACTTATCGGCAGTCTGAATGTCATTTCTTCTCTCAGTTCTTTGCAACTGACCTTTCAGCTGCTTTCGCAGAACTTCTTCTATGGAATTCTGTTAGCCATTCCCACCGGTCTGGTAGTCATGAAAAAGAAAAACTAATCGCTTTAGCAATATAAATATGGATATATCTGTAGTCGTACCTCTATATAATGAAGAGGAATCCTTACCCGAACTGTATGCTTGGATTGAACGCGTAATGCATGAGCATCATTTTACCTACGAAGTTATCTTTGTAAATGATGGTAGTACAGATCACTCCTGGCAGGTCATCGAAGAACTTAGCCGGAAGTCAAAAGAAGTGAAAGGCATCAAGTTCCGCCGTAATTATGGAAAATCACCTGCCTTATTCTGCGGATTCAAGAAAGCAGAGGGAGATGTAATCATCACCATGGATGCTGACTTACAGGACAGTCCGGATGAGATTCCGGAACTTTACCGCATGATTACAGAAGACGGCTATGACTTGGTTTCCGGATGGAAACAGAAGCGTTATGACCCGCTGTCGAAAACAATCCCGACCAAACTATTCAATGCTACCGCACGTGCGGTTTCGGGAATACATAATCTGCACGACTTCAACTGCGGACTGAAAGCCTATCGCCGGGACGTAGTGAAAAACATTGAGGTGTACGGCGAAATGCACCGCTATATTCCCTACCTGGCTAAAAATGCCGGTTTCAACCGTATCGGAGAAAAGATTGTACATCATCAGGCACGCAAATATGGAAAGACCAAGTTCGGACTGAACCGTTTTGTCAACGGCTACCTGGATTTGCTTACCTTGTGGTTCTTGTCTACCTTCGGCGTGAAACCGATGCACATCTTCGGCTTCTTAGGTTCCATCATGTTCATCCTGGGATTTATCGCTGTCATTGTGGTAGGTGCCACCAAGCTCTATGACATGTATTGCGGCAATCCTTATCGCCTGGTAACTGAAAGTCCCTATTTCTACCTGGCACTGACCACCATGATATTAGGAACCCAGCTTTTCCTGGCCGGATTTATCGGAGAACTGATTGCACGCAATTCTCCTGAAAGAAACAACTATCAAATCGAGAAAGAAATTGAATAATGAAGAAACTACCGATTGTATTAGGTATCCTCTTAGTGGCAGTCGTTTCCTTTTTTCCAGCTTGTGAAGTGGAAAACTGTCCGCCCAATGCGCTGGCGTATGCCCAGTTTGCATTTGTAGACCAATATGGACGGTCTGTACAGTACACCGATACACTGACGGTCATCGGGCAGTTGGAAACCGCTGATACGACTATTTACGACACACTGATTAATAAGTCAACCAACACAAGTACGCTCAGCCTGCCGCTCAGCTACGGAGAACAAACCCGGTTTATTCTTCAGTATGCCAACCGTCAGCGAGACATCCTTACAATTACTCACCGCAATATCCCTTACTTTATCAACCTGGATTGCGGTACCATGATGTTTTATGAAGTTACCAATGCGGAAACTACCACCCGTATGCTCGATTCGCTTGTCATTACCAATCCGAACATAGATAATTATGAGAAAGAGAATTTCAAGATATATTTCACTATTTCTGATACTAACGAGTAGCTGTCTTTTGCTTTCTCCCTTGCAGGCACAGAAACCGGGCGTACATAAAGCAACTCCCGCAGAGATTAAAAAGGAAGACAAGAAGAAAGCTGAACAGACAGAGCCTGTTCCGTTCTATCAGGGCACGAGCATAGGAGTGGAAATTGCCGGACTGGGAAGTTACCTGTTAGGCAGCGACATTCTGAACAGTGAAATTGCCGTACAAGCCAACTTGAAAAATCGCTTTCTTCCCGTCATTGAAGTGGGATACGGAAAGGCAGATGCCATAAATGATGGAAACAACTTGCATTACAAGACTTCTGCTCCTTACTTCCGTATCGGAATGGATTATAATGTGTTTTACAAAAAGACACACCTCCCGGGGTATTTGTATGTGGGTCTTCGCTACGGTATGAGTTCATTCAGTTATGATGTAGACGGCCCTAGCATGACCGACCCCAACTATGGTGGAGAAGTCTCCTATCCGTTTGCGTATTCCGGTATGAAGAGTAGTGCCAGCTGGCTGGAAGGAGTACTCGGACTTAAAGTAAAAATATACAAAGGTTTCTGCATGGGCTGGAGCGTGCGATATAAAATGAGAATGAACGTGGAAGGTCATGACAATTCCATTCCATGGTATGTGCCCGGGTTCGGGAAAAATGCCGGAAGCAGCTTTAACTTGACGTATAATCTCATTTACAACTTACCTTTCTGATTCACATGAATTTAATTGAAACCATCTTATTGTCCGTCAGTCTGGCTATCGACTGTTTCACCGTATCCGTAACCAGCGGAATTATTCTGCACCGTATCCAATGGGGCACATTTTTACGAATGGCTTTTTTCTTCGGACTTTTTCAGGCACTGATGCCCTTCTTGGGATGGTTAGGTGCCAGCCGTTTCCAGCACCTGATTGAAGCCTACGACCATTGGATTGCCTTTGCCCTATTGGCTTTTTTAGGTATCCGCATGATACGTGCGCAATTTAAAGAAGAAGAAACCGCTTCCTTCAACCCTACCAGCCTGAAAGTGACACTGGCATTGGCTGTAGCCACCAGTATTGATGCATTGGCCATCGGTATCTCGTTTGCCTTTGCCGGATTCAAACAACTGGAAAGTCTTTGGATGCCTCTGACCAGTATTGGAATTGCCTCTTTCGTACTCTCACTGGCAGGAAGCCTCATCGGCGTATTCTTCGGTAAGCGTTTTCACCTGCGGGTGGAAATCTTCGGAGGACTGGTGCTGATTGGCATCGGTATCAAAATATTAGTAGAACATTTATTCTTGCAATAAAATCATGAACAAAAACAACTTAAAATGGCAGTTGCCGTTTCTTGTATTGCTCATCGTAGGAACGGTACTGATTCTGAGAAAACAATTTCCTTACCAGACCGACCAGGGACTGGTATTCGGTACGGTCTATAAAATTACTTACCAGTCATCCGAAAACCTGAAAGAAGAGATTGAGAAAGAACTGCAGAAAGTAGACAACTCTTTGTCGCCGTTCAACAAGCAGTCGGTCATTACCCGCATCAACCACAATACAGACATGCATGCCGACAGCCTGTTTGTGTATGTATTCAATATGGCCAAAGAAATCTCCAACGAAACCGGAAAAGCTTACGATGTAACCGTGGCTCCGTTAGTCAACGCCTGGGGATTCGGCTTCAAGCACTCTCAGTTTCCTGATTCGCTGACCATCGACAGCCTGCGTCAGTTCGTAGGTATCGACAAAGTACAGCTTAATGCAGAAGGAGAAGTAGTTAAAGCCGACCCGCGCATGATGCTCGACTTCAGCTCTATCGCCAAAGGGTTTGGTGTAGACTGTGTGGCACGGTTGTTCGACCGCAAAGGTATCAAGAATTACATGATTGACATCGGTGGAGAACTGGTACTGAAAGGACAGAACAGCAAAATGGAAACCTGGCGTATCGGCGTGAACAAACCTATTGACGATTCTTTGTCTGTCAATCAGGAACTGCAGACCGTGTTAGAAATTACCAATGCCGGTATGGCTACTTCAGGCAACTACCGTAACTTCTATTACAAAGACGGAAAGAAGTATGCACATACCATCGACCCTCGCACGGGATACCCGGTACAGCACAATATTCTTTCATCTACCGTCATCGCCAAGGATTGTGCCACAGCCGATGCCTACGCCACTGCCTTCATGGTACTGGGACTGGATTCAGCCAAGGCCATCTGTAGTGCCCATCCTGAGCTGGATGCCTATTTCATCTACTCGGACAAAGACGGGAAATTGCAGACTTACTCTACCGAGGGTATGAAGAAATACATGCGAAACTAAAAAAGGCCTTGTTCAAGACAGGGTATAAAAAATGCCGGAACGTAAAAAAGTACGCTCCGGCATTTTTTATCTTATCAAGATACTACACCAGCCTTCTTCAGGCAAAAGTATCCGTACAACCTTCTTTTCCCAGTACTTCTTAGGAAGTACTGAAGTACTGCCGTGAAAGTACCAAAGTACTTCTTAGAAAGTACTGGAGTACTGCCAAGGAAGTACTGAAGCCTTGACTTTTCTCCCAGAAATAGAGGATTTCCAAAATCTTCTCCATCTTTTTGATAGAAGCGGTGTTGGCAAACTAGGCTGACTTCCACCTCAAAGCCGTTCAACCGCAACAAATTGGGAATGGAATATAGCTTATGCGTACAAATTATCATGCACCGCATAGCAAACGCAAATATGACTCAAATCATCCCGTAGCAAACAACCTTCCGCCCAAGTCTACCCATCATCAAAAGGATTTTTCAAATCAGGCACCCCATTGTTTCCTACCGGATGATATAGAATAGAAGTTTCTACGAAATTATTCCACAAATAGTCCCCATTTTATCCTCCTCCAGCATATCAACCAACTCAATCATATATTTAACGTGAGTACATTGTAGTACTCAATGGCCTTTTTGTTCTTGGCTTGTATGCAATGTACCATGATGTAACCTGCTGAATATGCACCGTGCCACGACTTGCTTCTATTCGGAAACCATAAGGATATCTTTGGAACTGTCTTTCAAACTTACTTTTAACAGCTAGCTTTCTTTTACAAGTCGGCCCCAATACTAAGTCTGCACATTTTTGGAAATACTTTTCTGCATTATTTATTATTCTGTTCTTCTAAAAAATGGCAATACTCCTTTAAAGGCTGCTCGTAAGCTTCTTTCAGTTTTCTCCAAGTATTAGGTTTTCCAGGATGATAAGTATCGAAAAAAACGATTTTTCTATCCTTATTATATTTTAACCAATTACCTGACGACCCAATAGAGGGAGAAACCGCCCGATTGACAATATCGAAAACTCCGCTACCGCAACATACTATAAGGTTTGGCTGAAGCAAATCCAACTGTGCTTTCAGAAAATCAAGATTTTCATTCGCATATCTCTTCAGATGCCCCGTAGATGTCGTCCCGGCTCCAATGTCTTTGATGACATTGATTACGGCAAAAGGATATTTTGTGAAAGCCTCTTTCAAAGCATCCGCTCCCACCGCTTCCTCATAACTCGGAAATCCTTCCTTCATGGCATTCATAATACCATACAGACGGCTCAACAGTTCGCGCCATACTTGCTCTTCTATACACGTTCCAAAATCATACTCCCGATAATCTTCACCTAAAAGTTCATCCGAATTGGGTTGTTTCAATATAAATAATACTTTTGGATAAATTTTTTCCCAATTCTCCACGGCAGAACCATAGAAAATACCGTCTGCCACATAAGCTCTATCTTGAAAATGTTTCAGACAAAGCTTGTCCAATTTTTCATTTATATCCATATCCAGTCAACTTAAACAAAGAACAATCCTATGGAAAATATAACCATTGCCCAGCAGAAACCAGCTGTAAACATCGTGCGGAAAAAGTAACCGATTTTGGAATCAAGCATACTGCTTCGGCTCAGATGAAACAACATAGAATAGGAGGTCACTTCATCGAAGTTCTTTACGGCATAGATGGCAGTGAAAATAGCGGGTATGACTGCTCCTACCACAGCAATAATCAATGGCAGTATTGCCAGCTGCGGAGTTGAGTCTATTTTTTCTCCCTCCGCCATAAGAGTAAAAAGCACGACCCATATTAACAGACTTGCCAGTCCTTCCAGTTTAGAAATACCCCAACATAAAAATGTTTTCATACACTACAGTTTTTGTTCGTAAATACACTTGTTTATCAATGATAGTACAAAAGTAAAAGGAGCTTGCACGAAAAAACCATGCAAGCTCCCTTTTTTTCGCGGAAAAACCAAACATCAATCCAGTGCCTTGAAATCAAAGTCACCTGCATTGCAGCTAGCCTTCTTGTAGTCGAAATTATATAGCCGCATATAAGCTTCTTGAAGTTCCTTTGCTCCATTGGTAAACAGATTGGTAGAGCTAGCTTTTGTGGTCACAGTAACCGTCATTCCTGATGTAAGAACCGTTCCGTTTGTGCGCTTGATGCACTTGGGCGGGGTACTTGAAAGACTCTTGACAGGGTATGGTAATTTAAAAGTTTAGAATTCAGGTAAGTTGCAGCTTGCGTAATTCATTAAATAATAAACTCTGAATCTCTGTTTGTGTTTCGCACTGCTGTTGATAATGTTCGGCTTCTTTTATATAAACATTTGATGCGGATTCAAAGATAGTAGCAGCCTCATCTTTCAATCTTTGTAATGTATTGATAACATGATTGTCTAATAAAGATTGGAGAGTACATCCATTTATATATAAGTTGCCAATAGACTCCAGCAAAGTCTTTATCTTTATTTCCAATATACTTTTCTTTATTGCTAAAAAAGCAATTTGCCGTTGAACAGGTGTATAATAGTTTTTTACGGTTGTTACTAAGTTTGATTGAGTCTGTGTAAAACCACTTTTAATGGTGTCTAAACTTAAACTGCAAGCTACAATATTCAGATTTTCTTTAATGTTTGTCCATAGCTGATTCAGTTTGCTTTCCGTTTCTACCAGAAATGCCCTAAACTCCTTGTCTTTTTTCTCGTAACTTTTAAGTAACAATATTGTTTTTTCCTGCAAATAAATTTGTCTTTGCTGTTTCATCTGTTCACGAAAGGTCACAACTTCCGGTAAGTAGCTTGGAGCATATTCTTCTGAGAACGACAATACTTCATTTCCAAAAGAAGTCAATAAATCAAAATATTTTTCTCTTACTTCCATTTTCTTGTTTTGAGACAATTGGAAAAAACTTTGACGGATTTTATCTAATTGATGATATTTTTCCGGAAATTTTTTTATTGTTTCGAGCGTAGTAGAAAGTTCATTCACAAATATATTATTGAGCCGCTCTACTTCATTCTTATAGGTAGTCAGAATATTTTGAAGAGGAATATTCTCTCTTATCAAACTTTGTTGCAAATATTCTAAAAAATAGACATATAAACTAATTGTTTTATGCTCATCTACAAGTTCATTAATATCCCTATACAAGTTAGAAGGAAGATAGTCCGTAAAACGACTAACGTAATATCTCGAATCGCCAATAAAAAAGATACGTTTTAAAATATTCCGGTTTTCTTCTTTTATAGAAAACATAGACTGGTATAATTTGAATAAATCCGTGAAAGCCCGCATCAAATGATCATCTATATTATTCAATATGACAAAATTGAATTGGCAGACATCGCCATATTCCTTTTGTACCGAATCCCAAAAACGGCTTTCCTGATTCTCTTCTACTTTGTAGTCTACCAGTAACTTATTGCTATGAGTAATGATAGATACATCTTGAACGGATGCATGCAAGGAATTTGAATTTCGGATGGAAGTCGTAATTACAATATTGGAAATAAGCTGTTTGCCGGAAAGTATTCGAATTACGGGGTGAGGAGTTTCCAAACAAGTCGGAAACCCTCTTTTGATAATTAAATCAGGTATTCGATTGTTAGCAAAAGCAACATCAAGACTTACACTTTTTTCATTTCCATAAAAAGAAAAAAGCGTTTTGATTTGTTCTTGTTCTTCAAATGTAAGCTCTTTAGACAGTGTTCGGAATGAAATTGTCATATAGTCATCCCTACCTTTCATGATGCGTATAAAATAATCGGCTTCTTCCTTGATAATGGCTCCAGCCGAACAACCGAGCAATTCTTGTATCAGAGTTCTGTCATCCACCCCTAATAGAAGCAAATGATTATTACTCGCTTTACAGTTGAAAAAAGTGCGGATAAAATGCTCATATTTCATTCGGCTGTCCATGTCTGCTAATGTAGCTGTCTTCTGGAGTATTTGCTTGACTAACTCTTCCATACCTCTATTTACTGTAATTGATATTTCTTATTTCATCTTCAATTCGTTCTGAGATGGCAAATAAGACATTGTCTAAATGCTCTTTTACACGTTTCAGATAGAACGCATCCCGGTTATACTCTGATATTTCCACACTGATTTCCTCACTTAATATTTGATACAAATCTTCTTTCTTTTCTTCCAGTAAAGCAGAAAAGTGTTCTTTCTTATCTGTAATTTCAAACTGGTTTTCCAGATAATCATATATTTCATCTTTTAAGTCCGCAAGGTGTCTTTTTTTTAATCCGGGAACTTGCATCCAGATTTGAGCTACAGCAATTAAAGATAAAATAAAGGCACAGTTGCATAAGTCCGTGGCTTATTTTTGTAGTATAGGTCTATATTTTCTTGTTTAATGCTTAAATGTTTA
>ENA-UERG01002122-UERG01002122.1-human-gut-metagenome-genome-assembly--contig:-NODE-2122-length-14793-cov-4.045325_pt1 | contig 14793 bp, 10 predicted proteins | sample MGYA00242954_ERZ507954 | MGnify/ENA primary metagenome ERZ507954 (study PRJEB26167, sample SAMN06115478) | human gut metagenome | host: Homo sapiens | place: China:Sichuan | collected 2015-01-21... | reverse complement strand
TTCCAATTATCATAGTTCAAATAAGAATCCAGATCAAGGTTTCCGGAAATATTTGATGCCGCAAGGGAAGAACAGCCTTTGAAAAACTGGGAAAACAGCGGAGTATCCCGTTTCTGGTCCTCGGTAAACAGCTGGGAAACCAAAAGCTTGTTTCCCCGTACCGTAGCATTGGAATCAAAAGAGATCACCCCACCGGAAATAATCATTCCCTCAAACTGGCCGGACACCCTGACATCCCCGGTTGCAATGACAATTCCCCTTGTAACCGTAGCTGGAAGTGCATAAGTTCCGGCATTTTCAATCAGGTATACATCTGCAGCCGGGGAATACACCGTTTCCGAAGCCGTCGGGGATGCCTTGTGTTTCTCCACCTCTGTGGTAAATGCACTCCGGTCAATCAGATAGTCAAACAGCGGATTTACCGTTTTGTCAATCACTTCATGCCCACTGGCATCCGTAGACGTCAGACGGACATTGTCTTCGGTCACTCCCTGCCCCTGATCCGTCAGTCCCAGTTCCAGCGACTTATAGCGCACGGCAAGCTTCGAACAGTACTTCCAGTATAAACCACTGCTGTCTTTCCAGTTGTCCGGCGCAATCGTATACGTTCCAACCTCCAGCATATCTGCAGAAGCCGCCCGTTTTAAAATGTCCCCGGAAAACGTCATAATCGTATTGGAATCCACAATCAATGCATCCTCATCCAGATAGATATTGGCATACTGTGCCGTTTTCCCCTGATTGTTCACATAATAATCGGAAAAAAAGTCATTCGCAGACTTCTCCGAATTAAAATTCAGGTAATAATAGACCCAACCCGGAAAATAATAGGGAACCACCTGCCGGCTGCTGTTTAAATATCCTTTCAGCGTACTTTCACTGATTCCGGTATATGCCGCATACTTCTTTTGATCCAGACTTCTGCCATCTCCCGACACATATTCCAGTGGAACATAATATGCCAGCTGGTTCGTCCGCGCTGAGATGGACTCGCCCATCAGAATATCCTCGTTACTGGCATCGAGCTTTCGCGAAATAAACGTCCGCCCTGCCAAAAGCAGGTAATTCAGCCCTTTGATATCCAGATGGCTGCTTTTTCCATTGACCATCATGGCACTGCTAAACTCCGCCTTTTTCGCAGAATCCGGATCCTGTGCACCATAATTTTTCTGGAAATTATAGCCGTAATAATTGCCCTGCAAAGTCACGGAACTCCCCCTGCCAGCCAGTTCCAGATCATCCGCCACATACATATTTCCGTTCATATGGATAGAGGAAGCACCGTTTGTCCCGGCAGACGATGTCCTTATATTTTCCGCCCAGATCGAGGAACCACCGTCCCCGACCGTCAGGTCTGATCCGCTCTCCGTCACGATATCCCCGCGTGTAAGAACCGTCTTCCCCTTGATCGTACCGTTTCCTCCTGTGGACGCATAAATTCCGTCTGCCCCGGCATACACATTGCCATCCACCGTCACATTCTGTGCCCCGATGTTGATCTGTCTGTCGGCTATCAGCGCATAACGCATAAACTCCTGCACCTGCCCCCTGCCGGAGAAATTCATCTTCGGAGTGGAAAACACCAGGTCGGTTTTGATCGTTGTCTCATAATCCTGTGCATCCTTATACCGGATCTGCACACCCTTTAACGTAAACGTCCCTGCGCCGTAATCCACCTCATATTTTGGATCTGCGGCAGGGATATAACATCCCTGGTCTGCGGCTTCTTTGATGCAGCTTTTTACCGTATCCGTATCATAGCCGGAAACCCGGTATGCCACATTGCCGGAAGCGTCCATGGTATCCGACGCACCAACTGCCGGATCTGTGTGGTTTTCTGCAAACTGCTTCTGCAGCCCGTCCATATATCTGGTGGCAAATACTTTCTGCACGTCCCCTCCGGAAGCAGAATACGTCAGGTAATTTTCAAGGACATCCGCATACGCTTTCTCCAGTGACTGCTCTGCAAGTTCCCTTGCACCGGCACGCAGATTATCCATCAGTTCATCCGCACTGTAGAAATTTTTTTTCGTGCCGCGTTCCACTTCCTTCATCTCAATATTGACAATCGTAATCTTCGTGATCACCACGGCAATCAGGCTTACCACAACCATCAGAACCAGTACGGCAAGCAGGGAGGCGCCACGGTTATCCTGTTTGAACCGGTTTCCTTTCATCGCTACTCTCCTTTCGACGTGCTGACCGTAATATAACGGTACTTTTCCTTATCCGGATTGTTTCCGCCCTTGCCTTTCTTATATACACAGACCGTCAGATCGACCTTTCGCACTCCCCCGCTGCTTGCCACCAGAGGAGCAACCGACCCAGCCGGCAGCTTAAAGCTGTCCTGATAAACGGCTCCCTTGTTGGTCACCGCAGCCGGATCATCCGGATACGACTTGTTGCCAAGGTTTGATGCCACAGACGGCATCGGGCATCCCTGCGGCAACACCGTCATCTTATAATCCGGTCTGATGCTGTTGACATCCGCAATATTCTGGCATACAAACACCAGCTTGGGATTCACACCGGCAGCGTATGTAACCTCCATCGTATCGCTGTCCTGTGCCACATGGTACATAAGATAAATATGCTCCACATCACGGATGTCTTCCTCTGCAAACTCATTACATTCATATACTTCCGAAGGATCTATGCCCAATACCTCATCACCTGTTTCCCCACATGTATAGCTGCATGCCACCCGGACATGCGTACTGTCTGCCGTAACCGAAAATTTCCGCTTCATCTTCGCCTGCAGTTCGCTATCCCCAAGCGGAAGCGTCCCCGGATGTGCAGCGGCATATGTCATATTTTTTTCCGAAAAATACGTCATTGCTTCCTGCAGCTGGTTATGTTCCAGTGCCACGACATCCTTTGTGTCATCAATCCCTTCGATCTGTGGGATATTGGTGTCATTTTCAGCTGCAGCCGTACTGACAGAAACCTCGACATCATACGTGCTGCCAGAAGTGCCTGCCGCCGCGTAGTACACATTCTCCGCCTGAAATGCCGGTGCCGGGGCAGCCGCCGGAGTCTCACGGAGCAGGGTATAGCCCTTTCCTTCCAGATAGGGAACACGAAATCCTGCCCCTGTCGTCACCACAGCCAGCTCTTTTTGGTTTTTTAAATCCTCGAGCACTTCCTGCGCCAGATTGGTTGCATGCTGTTTGTCCGCCATCATCGCATTGTACTTCATGGACTGCGTAAAATAAGACAGCAGCGGAATGGAAATAATAGCAAGAATTGCCATGGCAAGGATGACTTCCAGCAGGGAAAATCCACCATTGTTATTCGGTTGTCTCTTCATCTGCGGGCCTCCTTCCCATCCGTTTTACGGTGCCGTTTCAAGCGATGTGCTTCTGCCGAAAATACTCATCACACCTTTTGACATATTCGGGAATACCGGTGGAACGTACTCTTTTCCGGTGTTCTCCAGATAGTACATATTCAGGGTCATCTCCCCGTTTAATTTTCCGGTGGAATCATCATAATTTGCCGTAAACTGTGAAATCGTTGTACGATCCTTAAAATTGTTGACATAAGCGATCATTTCCTTTAATCCGGCATAGCCTGCCTCATAGCGGATACCGATAGAGGCATAATATCCCCGAACCTCTTTTTGCTCTGGTCCTGTCGTTTCCTGTTCTGCTGCATCTGCCCCCTGTGTGCTCTCCTCACTCTGGCTTTCGGATGTAGAAGATGCCTCTGCATCCGGTGCGGTAGTGGAAGAAGCATCCGTTCCTGCAGCCGTGTCCGTGCCATCGGTCTGCACCTCCACAGCAAGCGGCTGGTTCATGGTAAACGTAATGTCCGTAATATGGAAATCGCTGCTGTTATCCTCATACGCCTGTAACGACTCAATAGCCTTCTCGGTTGTCATTGCCGAAGGATACATACCGATAATCGTCTTCTGCTTTTTTACCATCCGCTGAATATTTTCTTTTACCTTCGGAAGACCTGCCTCCATCTGTTCCATCTGCTGCACTTTTGCCTGATCGGCCGTATTCTGCTCTTCAATCTTTGCTGCCTTGCTCATTCCCTTACTGAAAATAAAGAAATACGAACATGCCACTATGACAATCGCACAGAAAATGAGCAGCAGTCGCTTGTCGGAATCTGAAATTTTAATTCTATTCATTGGTCTGCTCCTCTCCTTCCATGCTGTCTGTATCGGTATCTGTATCGGCATCTGCATCCGCAGACGGAACCGCTTCTTTTATGAGATGCCCGTCCTCCCCGAGAAATGCGCCGGTATAATAAGCATTTAACGTATACGTCCACGTCACCGTGCCGCTGTCTTCATCAGACTCCTCCGACATAGACGGAATCGAAAGATTTTCAAGCAGCGTCACATCCGCAAAATTCAACAGCATCTGTCCGACCGTAACTTTCCGGTCTGCCTCCATATTCAGCGTTACCAGCGAACCATCCGTCTGGATACTTTTTACATGGATGGTTGTCGGAAGTTCATTTTCCAGCTGCGCAATCAGCGGATACAGTTGCTCATTTTTCGTGATGGTGGCAAGATCCAGTTTCTCATACACCTGTTCCTCCGCCTGTACCCGCGCGTAATCGTCATACGTCTCCTGCACATAGGAAAGATCATTGATCCGTTTGGTCAGGTTGCGGTGCTCACGATAAGCCAGCAGCTGACGCACACCGGAACCGAGAATCAGCAGGACACTTACCAGCACTGCCCCCGCCAGAATCACATATGCCGTGTGCAGGTCGTTCTTTTTGGAATCTGCCACAAGCATGTCCTTTGGTCTGGCATCAATTGGATGAACCGCTGCACCGATGACCGAAAGGAAACCGACAGCCGTTGCCGCCTTCGGTCTCGTCCCGGAAGATACCGCATCCGGTGTTACCGTCCCCTCAGCCGCCTTGTTTTTTCCGCTCCGTAAATCGATGACCTTCGTGAAATCAATTTCCTGCAGCGGAAGCGGAAGTTCCTGTGCAAACAGTTTGTGCATGCCTGCAAAACGGGAACCATCGCCAACCAGATAGACATTCCCGACAAATTCCTGTTTGACCTGATTCTGATAATACTCAACCGCCGTGTTTGCAATGCGCAGATGATACCGCAGGGACTCCGCCAGATCCTCATATGCCTCTTCTGCCAGAGCCTGCTGACGCTTCATCTCCTCCTGATTTCCCATCTCCGGAATCGTCGGACGGTTGTATATCACATTGTGTTCTAAAAGGAAATCAAGTGCTTTCTCCTCATCGTCAATGCCAAGCACCGGATGGTCGATCACCGCTGTGATCGTAGCTCCATAGCCATACGGTGTCACACGCTGAAAGACCAGTTTTTTATTTTCCAGAATACTGATAACCGTTGCCTGTTCTTCCAGCTGCACGACCACGGCATTTTCCAGAAAACTGTCACACAAAAGCTGTACCGTTCCGTTTCCGATATAGTCAAACGTCTCCACCTTAAGCCCTGCCAGCTCGGCAAAGGTCACATAGTTGTTTAAAAGGTTATCCGGAATTGCAACGAGAAGCAGCTTAAGCATCTTCTTTCCGTCTTCTTCCTCCACGTCCATCTTGCTGTAGCTGATGGTGTAATTGCTCACATCCATCGGGAAGTAATCACGGATCTGTGCCTCGATGATTCCCATGATCTTATTGTCCTTGACAAATGGGATTATGACCTCGCGGGTAACAACCTTAGAGGACGAAAGGGTAAATACCACTTCCTTCTCTTGGATATCGTGTCTGCTTAGTTCGGCCTTTAATGCCGATGCAAACGCTTCTTTATCGCGGATATAGCCATCTTCCACCGCATGTTCCGGGGTGCGGAACGCAAACGCTTTATGTACCGGCGGATTTTTCTTGCGGTAATCGGCCAGTGCGACTTTTGTCCACCATACACCGGCCTCAATACTTACTACTCTTTTGACCATTTTCATTTTCTCCTTTATATTTTCCGAAAGGTTTTCATTGGAAAATGTACAAAAATAATTATGCTTTGTTCATGTTCTCTTCGGGAAGAGACTGTAAGAATTTTGGCGAAAGGTTTTGCGTGCCGGACGCGACCGGACGACATTCGCCATCCGGGCTCATGTCGTCCTTTCCCGTACATCCATGTACGGGAATCGCTGGATGTTGACAAAATTCTAACAGGCTCTAACCCTTGAGAAAAATCACAAATCCTAATTATTTTTCTACATTTTCCATCGTTACGTTATGACATAAAAATTTATATAGCGAAAATGACAGATGTTCAAAATTCGCCACAGGAATAAGAAAAACTTTACTCTTAGTTCATGCCACGTTTTAATAGATGCCCATCATGCCGAGATACCAGGTCCAGAAACGGCTGCCCCAGAGTGCGGCGATGAATATGCCTGCCGAAAGGTACGGACCGAGTGCAAGCAGGTTGTTTCGCTTGCTTACTTTCATACGGATGGAATGGATGACGGAGCCAAGAATGCATGCAAAAATAATGTTTTTTGCGCCTAAAAGCAGGCCTGCATATGCCATGAGTTTGATGTCTCCCCCACCGATTGCTTTGCCGGAGGAGAAATAATACAGGCCATACAAAAACAGGCTGACAATGACTGCCCCGATGATATGGGACAGGATATGCCGGAAATCATACACGGTCATGATGATACCGAGCAGTCCCAGAAACAGATTCTGGGAAACCGGTATCTGATAGGTTCTCTCATCGATGACCGCAATGACTATCAGGGCTGATGTCATGAGGCAATACAGCACACTGCTGAACGTGAAACCGCCTGCCATGAAAACGACCACATACAGCACACCATTTAAAGCCTCGATTAATGGGTACTGTATGGAAATCCTAGCACCACATTGCCGGCATCTGCCCCGAAGAATTATGTAGGAAAATACAGGAACCATGTCCCGCCAGCCCAGCTTACGCCCGCAGTTCATACAGTGCGAGGACTGCACGATATTCTCTTTTTTCGGGATACGGAAGATCAGCACGTTTAAGAAACTGCCGATGACGATTCCGTATAAAAATATAACAATATAAAGAAAAATCGTAAGTTGGGTTAGCATTTGTTTCTCCTAAAATTTAAATTAAAGCTGGGTTACAACTTCGTCAAAAACTTTTTCGCTACCAGCATATGCCTGTGTTTTAATAGTCTTATCTTTTACTGGATCAATTGTAATTACAATTTTTGTAATTGTCTTACCTTTTTTAGATCCCATTTTATCATTTAAATCCTTTGTAATTGTATCATATCCAGTTAATTTTTGAATCTCAGCAGCTAAAGATTTCGCTGGTTCGGTTGAATTTGTTGTTGCAGGGGTATCATCCATTGTAACTGTTGTTAACGCTGTAACTTTTTCTGCCGCTGATGAATAAGCTGTTGTTGCAGCAGTACCATAGCTATTAATAATCTGGAAATCCTTTGCTTCCTTTGACTTGTTAATATAAGGAAGTACCTGTGTACCAACAATACCTACCAAAATAGCCATAATTGCGATAACGATAATCAACTCTACGAGAGAGAAACCTTTGTTATCCTTCTTTTCATTCTTTGCTTTCATGTTCTGAAGCAGTTCCATAATTTTCTTCATACCCTTTGTTCTCCTTTTACTAAATATGTTTTTTATGTATCTATCATCACATGTCTCATGGCAGACATGTAACAACCCTTCTTCTGCCTGCGGTCAGGCTCCGATGCTGTCGTACAGGCTGTACATCGGCATCATGATCGCAAGGACGATCGGCACCACAATAACTGCCATCACGATGATGATGAGCGGTTCCATCGCGGCAAGCAGTGCCTCGGTCGCCGACTCCACCTCTTCATCATAATATGCTGCGACTTTGTCGAGCATGTCTTCCATATTACCGGTTTCCTCGCCGATCTCTATCATGTGGTAGACCATCGGTGGGAAGACCCCGGAATCTGCCAGTGGCTTCGAGAGCGGGATTCCACGGCTGACCTCTTCGGTCGCATCTTTTAATGCCTGCTTAACCACGGCATTCCCCATCATCTCGGTCACAAGCCCGAGTGCATCCACCAGCTGGACACCGGAACCCATCAGTGTAGACAGGGTTCGCGTCATGCGCGAGGATGCCGTCTTGATGCTGAGCGGGCCGACCAGCGGTACCTTTAGAATAAATTTTCCCAATATATGTGCCCCACTCTCTGTCTTTTTCCACGCATGGATAAATATGGCAATCCCTGCGATGATGGCAACAATAAAATACCAGCTGTGCACAAAGAAATCACTGACTGCCATGACTGCAAGCGTGATGCCCGGCAGTTTTCCGCCGACTTCGTCAAACTGGGAAGTAAAGGTAGGCACAATCTTAATCATCATGATGGCTACAACAACGATAATAACAAGAATCAGGATGACCGGATAAATCGCCGACTTGATGATCAGCCCCTTCAGGTGGGCCTCTTTTTCAAACTGGCTTCCCACACGGCTGAACGCTTTATCCAGTCCACCGGAGGATTCCCCTGCGGCAACCATCTGCACCATGAGGTTTGGAAAAATCTTCGGGTGCTCCGCCATCGCAACGGCGAGGGTCTCCCCACGCTGTACGGAATCCCGCACTTCTGCGATTGCGTTGGCAAACGGTTTGTTCTCGGTCTGCTCGGATAGCATGTCGAGTGCCTCGACGACGGTCACACCGGCATTTAATACGCTCTCAAACTGGCGGCAGAATACGCTCATTTCGCGGACGCTGACGGCTTTTCCGATATGGATTTCGAGATCTTTGTTAAATGCGTTGGCTCTTGCAATGGAAACGATGGTGTTGCCACCGGATTTGAGTTCTGCCGAAGCAACTTCCATGTTCATAGCCTCGATGGTGCCGGTTTTTGGTTTTCCATCGGCCCCGACCACTTCGTATTTATAACTTGCCATGTCTTAACTCCTTTTTAAAACAGCTTCTGCTGCATGTTTCCTGTATCCTGTGCATACTCTACGGCATTTGCCGCATCAATTTTGTGTTTCAGATACAGGCTGAATAAGGAATCATCCATCGTCTGCATGCCAATCTTCTTACTTGTCTGCATGATGGATGGAATCTGGTGTGCCTTATCCTCCCGGATCAGGTTTTTGATCGCCGGGGTACCGAGCATGACTTCAAATGCCGCCACACGGGATTTTCCGTCGATCGTCGGCAGAAGCTGCTGGGAAATTACCGCCTCAAGAACCGATGCCAGCTGCGAGCGGATCTGGTTCTGCTGGTGCGGTGGGAACACATCGATAATACGCTCAATGGTAGGTGCCGCACCGATGGTATGCAGGGTGGAGAATACCAGATGTCCGGTTTCTGCTGCTGTGATGGCAGTGGAAATCGTATCAAAGTCACGCATCTCCCCCACAAGGATGATGTCCGGATCCTCACGGAGCGCCGCACGGAGCGCATTTCCATAAGAATCGGTATCCAACCCTATCTCCCTTTGGTTTACGATGGACCGGTTATGCTTATGTAAATACTCGATCGGATCTTCGAGTGTAATGATATGTTCGTTCCGTTCTTTATTGATGACATCGATCAAAGATGCCAGTGTGGTGGATTTACCGCTTCCGGTCGGTCCCGTGACAAGGACAAGCCCACGCTTTTTCTTTGTCAGCCCAAGGAAAGCTTCCGGCACCCCGAGGTCCTCCGGTGTCGGGATATCGCTTGCCACGATACGCAGTACAGCCGCATAGGAACCTCTCTGGTGGAAAGCGTTGACACGGAACCGTCCCACACGCGTATCCGTGTAGGCAAAGTCCACTTCCCCTGTGGCCTCCATGGTTGCCTTCTGTTTCGGTCCAAACATAGATTCCACCAATTCTTTTGTCATCGCAGGTGTCAGCTTATCAAAACCATCCATCTCGTAAAGTGTTCCGCTAATACGGCATTTTGGGCGAACCCCAACTGTAATATGTAAGTCGGACGCATGATGCGCTTTTGCTATCGAAAGAAGCGTATACATTGACAATTCCATCTGTTTTGCTGCCTTCCCTTCCCTGTTTTATTTAATCCTCTTCGTCATCGTATGCCACACGCTGCACTTCCTCGACGGTGGTGATTCCGCGCAGTGCGTAATCAATGGCACTCATGCGAAGCGTTTTCATGCCATGTGTGAGTGCGATCTCCTCAAGCACATCCGCATTCTCCCCGCGGTTGATCGCCTGCCGCAGGTCTGCCGTGACCGGCATGATCTCATAAATACCGATTCTTCCATAGTATCCGGTTCCGCCGCAGCGGACACATTCTTTGTGCCCCGGTGTACGGACATTGATCCGTCTGGCGGGATCCTTTATGCCGAGTATTTTTTTCTCCCCTGCGGTTGCCTCCCGGACAATTCCGCATGCCGGACAGACCCGGCGCACCAGACGCTGGGCGATTACTCCGACCACGGAATCCGCAATCAGGTAGTTTTCCACTCCCATATCTGCCAGACGGGTGATGGTATTTGCCGAACTGTTTGTATGTAAGGTGCTGACCACCAGATGTCCGGTGATGGATGCCTTTACCGCAATCTCTGCGGTCTCCTGGTCACGGATCTCCCCGATCATGATGATGTCCGGATCCTGACGCAGGATGGAACGCAGTGCCGAGGAAAAGGTAAGTCCCGCCTTTTCGTTTACCTGTACCTGGTTGACCCCGTTTAAGTTCGCCTCAACCGGATCTTCTACCGTGATGATATTGACACCTTCTACGTTTAATTCATTTAATGCAGTATATAATGTCGTGGACTTACCGCTTCCGGTCGGTCCCGTGACGAGAATAAGCCCGTTCGGATGGCTTAGGATGTGGTCAAATTTTTTTAATTCGTCCTCCGGGAATCCCAGATCCCGCTTGTCCAATGTCAGTGCTTTTTTCTGTGCGAGACGCATAACGACCTTTTCCCCATAGACGGTCGGAAGCACGGACACACGGATGTCATATTCCTGCCGGTCCACAATGCTGGTCGCACGACCGTCCTGCGGGCGGCGCTTTTCGGAAATGTCAAGTCCGCTGACAATTTTGATTCTTGCGATCAGTGCGGCATGCAGGCTGATGTCGTGCCGCATGGCTTCGTGCAGCACGCCATCCACACGGAACCGGATCCGCACCTGGTTTTCCATCGGCTCGATATGGATATCGCTGGCTCTCTTGTGGACTGCCTGCTCGATGATCTGTCCTAACAGTTTGACAATCGGTGCCTGCTGGACATTGTTCTCATCGTTTCCACTCCCGGTTTCTAAGGCTGCCCTGGCTTTTGCCTGTTCCTGCTTTTCCCTTGTATACTGTTCTGCCACACGCAGGGCTTCTGCATTTCCATAGTAACGGTCGATGGCTGCCGCAATATCACTCGGGGTCGCAGCAAAACGCTCCACCTGACACCCAGTAATGATGGAAACATCGTCCATCGCCCGGATATCCAGCGGATCGCTCATTGCCACGCACAAAAGATTGGGATTTTTCTCATTGAACTTAAACGGAATCAGATTATACTTCCGCAGCACTGCCTCGTCCAAAAGCCGGATGATTTCCTCCGGGATGCGCAGGGTCGACAGATCGACACTCTGTATTTTCAGCTGTGCCTTCAGTGCCTCTACGATCTGTTTTTCGTCTGTAAACCCCAGATCTATCAGTACCACTCCGAGACGCTCTCCCTGTTTTTCTGTTTTCTGGACCTGTAACGCTTTTACCAGCTGATCCTGCGAAATGACTCCTGCATCCACAAGCAGATCGCCCAGTCGCTTCTTCCGGGCAAACCCTACCAACTTATCCATGTAATACTCCCACTACGTTAAACATTTATTATTTTCGAATAATTTCGAGCAATTAATGATTATTATAACCTTTTTTATTCTCTATTGCAATCCTTTTTCATGTATAAAATATAACTTTATTGCATTTTACCGTTTCTTTTTTTGTGCAAATTTCGCATCTAGGTCTTTTGTCCTATTTTATTTGCCGTCATTTCCTCCACAAAAATGCCATATCCTTTCGTTGGATCGTTAACAAGCACATGGGTCACGGCACCGATCAGTTTTCCATCCTGCAGGATCGGGCTTCCGGACAGTCCCTGCACGATTCCGCCGGTCAGCTTCAGCAGGTTCTCATCCTCCACATGAAAACGGATTCCCTTATTTTTATCTCCCGGTGTATAATCAAGATCATCAATTACGATGCGATACGACTGCAGTTCCCCGGACGCATCCGACAGAATTACCGCATCCTTTGTCTGAATCTCCTGTTTGTAACCAACCGGACACAACAGACTTTCGTTTTTCTTTTCTTCCCGGAAGTTTTTCGTCAACGTGCCATAGATACCGATTTGTGTATTGCTGGACACTTCTCCGATCTGGTTGTCTTTCCCATAATAGACAACTCCCTCCAGCTCTCCCGGTGTTCCCCGGACACCTTTTTTGATACCGAGCACCTGTGCTTTGTACAGCCGGCCGTCTGACAGGCGGAGCAGGTCTTTGGTCTGTCCGTTTCCGATTCCGTGTCCCAGTGCCCCGAAGTTTCCGTCCTGATCAAAATAGGTCAGTGTGCCGATCCCTGCCATGTCATCTTTCACCCAGAGTCCCAGACGATAGCCTTTGTGTTCTGCTGCCTCAACCGGCTCCACCGATACCTGAATCTGCTCGGCTCCGCGCCACAGGGTCAGCACCACCGGTTGTTCCCCGTACTGATTGATCCGCTCCATCAGTTCTTCTTTTTTCGTGACCGCTTTTCCATTTACAGCAGTAATATAATCCCCCGGAAATACAATGTGTTCTGCCGGCTGCCGGCTGCTTCCGTCCACAGTTTCCACCGGGCCGGATCCCAGCACCAGTACTCCCTGGGCAGCCCCGTAAATGCCCACCACCTGTCCGCTCACGTATAAAGATTTTCCGTTCACCACGGAAACCTGCACCTCTTTCATAGGAAGGATGCCAAACAGATAGCAGGTCAGTGTATATTCCCCCTGCTTCAGCTGGCTGCACGTTTCCACTGCCCGTTCCTGCTTCATTGCCTGAAACGTCCGCTCCCCGATCTGTGCCATAACGGATTGCGGTTTTGTGGACATTGCCAGTGTGACCGGAATTTTTTTGTCCAGTTCCAGTTTCTGCCCCTCCTGCACGTATACATGATCGGGAATGGCATGTATCATGGTGGCATAGGCAAAGCAGCACAGCGCCAGAACATAAATACAGATAATATTTTTGAATATACGCATATAAAAAGACCGCATGCCAAAGGTTCTCCTATCTTCTCGGATACCTTTAGTATGCGGACTTTGGTTTTATCTATTCGTATTTTTCTGCCAGACGTTTCATCTCGCGTGCGTTTTGTAAAACCGTATCCGTGATCTCCACGCCGCCAAGCATCCGCGCCAGTTCCTCGATACTTTCCTCTTCCCGCAGCGGATGAATCCGGGAAACCGTGGACGCATGCTCCACCGATTTTTCAATCAGGAAATGGGCATCTGCCATGGCAGCAATCTGCGGCAGATGAGTGATGCAGATGATCTGGTGCGTCTTTGCCAGCAGTTTCATCTTCTGCGATACCATCTGTGCCGTACGCCCGCTGATTCCACTGTCAATCTCATCAAAGATCAACGTCGGAATCTCATCCGTATCCGCCATGACGGTCTTGACCGCGAGCGCAATACGGGAAAGTTCTCCGCCGGAAGCGACCTTTCCCAGAGGCTTTAACGGTTCTCCCGGATTGGTGGAGATCATAAATTCTGCCTCATCCCAGCCTCCGGCACTGTACTCCGTCTTCCGGAATTCCATCGTAAACTGCACATCTAAAAAATTCAGATCTTCAAGTGCCTGTGCAATCGCTTTCGTCAATCCCTTTGCCGCTTTCTTCCGGATTCCGGAAACCTCTGCACACAGCCCGTCCAATTCTTCTTTCTTCCGGTTCATGGAAGTTAAAAGATCATTTAAGTATTTATCATAATCCTGTAATACGGCGATACGCTTTGTTTTTTCTTCCGCTGACTGCAGAATCTCTTCCATCGTATTTCCATACTTGGATTTCAGGTGATTGATCTCATCAAGCCTCTTTTCGGTCTGATAAAAGACTTCGTCATCAAATTCCTCCCCCGACAGGTAGGAAGAAATCGCATGATTGAAATCGCTCAGCAGATTATCAATATCGGTAAGCATCTGTTCCATCTGCGCAATGCGCTCCGCAGATGCCGAAACCGAACTGACTTCCCGCAGGGCACGGCTGATAAGTTCCGATGCATTCTCTCCGGTACCGCCGTCTCCCCCGGTAGCTGCACCAGCAGCCGATATGGCATCCATGATCTTTTTTGCGTTTGCAAATCTGCGATACTGTTCTTCCAGCCGGGTATCCTCCCCGACGGAAAGCTGTGCCTCTTCGATTTCCTTTACTTCATACGCAAGAAACGACAACTCTCTGGCGCGCTCCTCGGTATCCAAAGACGAGGACTCCCACTCTTTTTTCAGTTTCCGGTATTCCTGATAACAGGCGGCAAGGCGCTCCTTTTTTTCTCCCAGCGCGTCTTTTGCATAGGCATCGAGGATTTCCAGATGTTTCTTTTTGGAAAGAAGGGACTGGTGCTCATGCTGTCCGTGAATATCGATGAGCAAAGACGCCACCTCTTTTAACCGGGAAGCAGACACTGCTTCTCCATTGATCCGCGCAATTGCCCTTCCGGAAGTTATCTTACGACTTAATATTACTGTTTCATCCTCTGTTTCTATGCCCAGTTGCCGGATCGCATCCAGAACCTTTGGGTTTTCAACCGAAAAGACCAGCTCCACAAGTGCGGTCTCTTCGTTATCCCGGAGCAGTTCCTTTGGAACCTTCTCTCCGAGTGCCAGTGCGACCGAACCAATGAT
>ENA-UERG01002117-UERG01002117.1-human-gut-metagenome-genome-assembly--contig:-NODE-2117-length-14824-cov-5.761714_pt1 | contig 14824 bp, 10 predicted proteins | sample MGYA00242954_ERZ507954 | MGnify/ENA primary metagenome ERZ507954 (study PRJEB26167, sample SAMN06115478) | human gut metagenome | host: Homo sapiens | place: China:Sichuan | collected 2015-01-21... | reverse complement strand
GTGGTTCGAATCCATCTCCACCCACAACGCAGAACGTTGCATTGCGGAAGTAGCTCAGTTGGTAGAGCATTAGCCTTCCAAGCTAAGGGTCGCGAGTTCGAACCTCGTCTTCCGCTCACAAATTGCCTATGTAGCTCAGGGGTAGAGCACTTCCTTGGTAAGGAAGAGGTCGCGGGTTCAAATCCCGCCATCGGCTCCAAGTTATTATCAACCTCCTCCTCGATTCAAGAGGAAAAATCAAAATCAAAATATAGCAAAATGGCTAAAGAAAAATTTGAAAGAACCAAACCCCACGTGAACATCGGTACGATCGGTCACGTAGACCATGGCAAGACCACTCTTACGGCTGCCATCACAAAGGTTCTTGCAGAAAAGGGTCTTTCCGAGCTTCGCTCGTTCGATTCAATCGACAACGCTCCCGAGGAGAAAGAGCGTGGTATAACCATCAACACAGCCCACGTTGAGTACGAGACTTCAAACCGTCACTACGCTCACGTAGACTGCCCGGGACACGCCGACTATGTGAAGAACATGGTAACTGGTGCAGCCCAGATGGACGGTGCTATCATCGTGGTAGCAGCTACCGACGGTCCGATGCCCCAGACCCGTGAGCACATCCTGCTCGCCCGTCAGGTGAACGTTCCCCGTCTGGTTGTATTCATGAACAAGTGCGACCAGGTAGACGATGAGGAGATGCTCGAGCTCGTTGAGATGGATATGCGCGACCTTCTGTCGCAGTACGAATATGACGGCGACAACACTCCCGTTATCCGCGGATCCGCACTGGGTGCCCTCGAGGGTGATCCGAAGTGGGTTGAAAAGGTAATGGAGCTGATGGATGCCGTTGATACATGGATTCCGCTGCCTCCGCGTGACGTGGACAAGCCCTTCCTGATGCCCGTTGAGGACGTATTCTCGATCACAGGTCGTGGTACTGTTGCAACAGGTCGTATCGAGGCAGGTCGCGTAAAGGTTGGCGACGAGGTTCAGATCCTGGGTCTGGGCGAGGACAAGAAGTCGGTTGTTACCGGCGTCGAGATGTTCCGCAAGATTCTGGACGAGGGCGAGGCCGGTGATAACGTAGGTCTGCTGCTCCGCGGTATCGACAAGGACGAGGTTAAGCGCGGTATGGTAATCTGCCATCCCGGACAGGTTAAGCCTCACGATCACTTCAAGGCTCAGGTCTACATCCTGAAGAAGGAAGAGGGTGGCCGTCACACACCGTTCCACAACAAGTATCGTCCCCAGTTCTACATCCGTACGCTTGACGTAACCGGTGAGATCGCTCTGCCGGAGGGTGTTGAGATGGTAATGCCCGGCGATAACGTTGAGATCGACGTTAAGCTGATCACCAAGGTAGCCATGGATCAGGGTCTGCGTTTCGCAATCCGCGAGGGTGGCCGCACGGTAGGATCGGGTCAGATCACAGCCGTAATCGACGACTAATCACAGCATAGCTGATACATAAAGGGGGCCTTCCCCGACAGGAAGGCCCCCATATACACGGGAATAGCTCAGTTGGTAGAGCATTGGTCTCCAAAACCAAGGGTCGAGAGTTCGAGTCTTTCTTCCCGTGCTTATTATATACGAAGATGAAATTAATAAAGGATATCAAGGAATCTTATAACGAGTTGGTTTATAAGGTTTCGTGGCCAACGCAGAAACAGGTTATCAACAGCTCGGTGCTGGTGCTGATAGCTTCCATCATACTGGCAGTTTTTATCTGGGCGGTTGACAAGGTGTTCTCATTGCTGATGGAGTTAATCTACAGCATCAATTTCTAACAAAGCAAGTAAAGCGAAGAAATCAATGGCTGAGGTCAAAAAGAGATGGTATGTATTGCGTGCCATTTCGGGGAAAGAGGCTAAAGTCAAGGAGATTCTTGATGCGTCAATCAAGAATACTGACCTTGGCAAACATGTGTCGCAGGTGCTGATTCCGACAGAGAAGAAGTACACTACGACTCCCAGTGGCAAGAAGGTGTTGAGGGAGCACAATCTGTACTCCGGTTACGTGTTTGTAGAAGCCGCCCTGACGGGAGAGGTAATCTATGAGCTGCGCAACACCACGAATGTCATTGATTTTCTGCGTGGACGTAGCAAGACGAGTGATCCGGTGCCGTTGACGCCCGACGAGGTGAAGCGCATGCTCGGCCGTCAGGAGGAGACAAGCGCCCCGGTTGTCGATATGATCGACAACTACCTGGAGGGAGAGACGGTGAAGGTGAACTACGGACCGTTCAGCGGCTTTACAGGGACCATCAAGGAAATTGACCGCGAGAGAAGCCGTGTCAAGGTCGAGGTCAAGATATTTGGCCGAGGCAATGACCTGGTGTTGGAAATATCCCAAGTGGAGAAGGTGTGACGCAGCGTTGATGTTACGCGGCGTTTCGTCGCATGGTAACCACACAAACTACAAATAACAGATAGGACAATGGCAAAAGAAATTGCTGGACAGATCAAATTGCAGATCAAGGGTGGCGCAGCAAATCCGTCACCGCCAGTCGGACCTGCACTGGGTTCGAAGGGTATCAACATCATGGAATTTTGCAAGCAATTCAATGCCCGTACCCAGGACAAGGCCGGGAAGGTTTTGCCGGTAGTAATAACCTACTATTCGGACAAGAGCTTCGACTTTGTAGTGAAGACGCCTCCTGTGGCAGTACAGCTGAAGGAGACGGCAAAGCTGAAGAGCGGATCGGCACAGCCGAACCGTAACAAAGTAGCCGAAATCACATGGGAACAGGTCAAGGCAATTGCAACAGACAAGATGCCGGATTTGAACTGTTTCACCATTGAGTCTGCCATGCGCATGGTAGCGGGAACAGCCCGCAGCATGGGTATAACCGTAAAGGGAGCATTTCCCGAAAACAATTAATCTTCAAAGACAATGGGAAAACTGACAAAGAATCAGAAGTTAGCTTTATCGAAGATTGAGCCCGGGAAGTCGTACAACCTTGCGGAGGCAGCAGAGAAGGTGAAGGAGACAGCGTTCGAGAAGTTCGACGCGTCGTTTGACATAGATGTACGTCTTGGCGTAGACCCCCGTAAGGCCGACCAGATGGTGCGTGGCGTTGTGTCACTGCCTCACGGAACCGGTAAGGAGGTACGCGTGCTGGTAATGTGCGGACCCGACGCAGAGGCAGCAGCCAAGGAGGCTGGCGCCGACTACGTAGGTCTGGACGAGTACATCCAGAAGATCAAGGACGGTTGGACGGACGTTGACGTAATCATCACCCAGCCCTCCGTGATGGGCAAGCTCGGTCCCTTGGGCCGTATCCTTGGTCCGCGCGGACTGATGCCTAACCCCAAGAGCGGTACTGTGACGATGGATGTCGCAAAGGCTGTGAAGGAGGTTAAGCAGGGTAAGATTGACTTCAAGGTGGACAAGACCGGAATCGTTCACGCCAGCATCGGCAAGACATCGTTCTCGGCCGAGGCTATGCGCGACAACGCCAAGGAGTTCATCAACACACTCATTAAGTTGAAACCGGCCACTTCGAAAGGCACATATATCAAGAGCATTTATCTTTCAAGCACGATGGGCCCGGGCATCAAGGTCGAGCCGAAGTCGGTTGCGGAGTAATTTTTAAAACTGAAAATCGATGAAAAAGGAAGATAAAGCTAAGATCATAGAGAGCATAGGCGGCGAGCTGGCACAGTACAGCTGCGTATACTTGGTGCAGACCCAGGGTCTGAACGCCGAGAAGACAAGCGCACTGCGCCGCGCATGCTTCGGAGCCGAGGTAAAGATGCTGTGCGTGAAGAACACACTGCTGAAGAAGGCTCTGGAAGCAAGCGAGACCGACTATTCGGAGTTGTACGATCTTCTCCACGGTGAGACGACACTTCTGCTGAGCAACACGGGCAACGCACCGGCGAAGCTGATCAAGAAGTTCCGTGACAAGAAGGAGACCCTTCCGTTGCTGAAGGGTGCCTACGTGGAGGAAACAGTTTATGTTGGCGAGGAGAACTTGGAGACCCTTTCCAATATCAAGAGCAAGAACGAACTTATCGCAGATGTTGTGGCACTGCTGCAGTCGCCTGCTAAGAACGTGATCAGCGCCCTGCAGAGCGGAGGCAATCTGCTGCACGGCGTGCTCGAGACACTCTCCAAGAAAGAAGCATAAACCAACATAGTAAAAAATTAAAAAAGATACGAAAATGGCAGATTTGAAAGCATTTGCAGAGCAGCTTGTAAACCTCACCGTAAAGGAAGTGAACGAACTGGCTGAGATACTGAAGAACGAGTACGGCATCGAGCCGGCAGCTGCAGCTGTAGCAGTAGCAGCAGGTCCCGCAGCAGCAGGCGCAGCCGCTGAGGAGAAGACCAACTTCGACGTAGTTCTGAAAGCAGCCGGCGCAAGCAAACTGGCTGTTGTGAAGCTGGTTAAGGAGCTGACCGGCCTGGGCCTGAAAGAGGCTAAGGAGCTGGTTGACGGTGCTCCCAACACCATCAAGGAAGGCCTGCCCAAGGCTGAGGCAGAGGGCCTGAAGAAGCAGCTGGAGGAGGCTGGTGCTGAGGTTGAACTCAAGTAAGATCCAAATCCGACACTAAATAGGTTAAGAACGCTCCACATTATGTTTGCGTTCTTAACCTATTATAATCTATCATCGATGCCCGCAGGACGTCGATGATTACGTGCGAATTGACCCTTGTGGATTCCGCACGGCGACACCTTCTCGAATCACGATTCATAGGCCTCTCGAATCACGATTCATAGGCCTCTCGAATCACGATTCATAAGCCTCTCTCAATCATATTCCTTTCTCCGATAATTCCGCCCGTGGCATAAGAAGCTTTTGCAGTTTTTGAAAACATAGATAGAAATTCCTTCGCCGCCACCGGCAATAAAGAACTAAATCCCAACCAATGTCAGTAAATTTAACCGAAAAACCGCGAGTAAACTTCGCGTCGATTAAAAATCCGCTGCCGTTTCCGGATTTCCTTGAGATACAGCTGAAGTCGTTCCGCGACTTCCTGCAGCTGGACACTCCTCCGGAAGAGCGCAAGAATCAGGGATTGTATAAAGTATTCGCAGAGAATTTCCCCATCACGGACACGCGCAACAACTTTGTGCTGGAATTCCTCGACTATTACATTGATCCTCCGCGTTACACCATCGACGAATGTCTGAAACGGGGTCTGACCTACAGCGTGCCTCTGAAGGCGAAGCTGAAGTTGTCGTGCACCGATCCGGACCATGTGGATTTCGACACCACTATCCAGGACGTGTACCTTGGCACCATTCCGTACATGACGGAGCAGGGCACATTCGTGATCAACGGCGCCGAGCGCGTCGTAGTGTCACAGCTGCACCGCTCGCCGGGCGTATTTTTCGGTAACAGCATGCATGCCAACGGCACCAAGCTGTATTCGGCTCGTATCATCCCGTTCCGTGGCTCCTGGATCGAGTTCGCCACTGACATCAACAACGTGATGTATGCCTACATCGACCGTAAGAAGAAGCTCCCCGTAACAACCCTGCTCCGTGCCATCGGTTTCGAGACGGATAAGGAGATTGTGGAGATCTTCGACCTGGCCGAGGAAATAAAGGTGACGGAAAGCAACCTGAAGAAGGTGATAGGCCGTCGTCTGGCCGGCCGCGTGATGGAGAGCATGCATGAGGATTTCGTGGATCCTGACACCGGCGAGGTAACCACAATGGAGCGCAACACGCTGATTGTGGAGCGTGGAAGCGAGATTTCCGAGGACAACATAGAAATGATCCTGAACAGCGGCGTGAAGACCATCCTCCTGGAGAAGGAGGGTGTGGCCGCTGTGGACTACAGCATAATATTCAACACCCTGCAGCGCGACATGTCGAACTCCGAGCAGGAGGCGGTCACCTATATCTACAGACAGCTGCGCAACGCCGATCCACCGGATGCCGCATCGGCGCGCGAGGTGATTCAGAGCCTTTTCTTCTCGGAGAAGCGTTATGACCTGGGCGAGGTAGGCCGCTACCGTATCAACAAGAAGCTGGGTCTCGACACTCCGATGGAGGTGAAGGTGCTGACGCGCGAGGACATCATCGCCATCATCAAGTATCTGATAGAGCTGATCAACGCCAAGAGCGACGTGGACGATATCGACCACCTGAGCAACCGTCGTGTGCGCACGGTGGGCGAGCAGCTTTACAATCAGTTCGGCGTGGGCCTGGCCCGTATAGCACGCAGCATCCGCGAGAAGATGAACGTGCGCGACAACGAGGTGTTCAAGCCCATCGACCTGATCAACGCCAAGACCATCTCGGCAGTGATCAACACATTCTTCGGCACCAACGCACTGTCGCAGTTCATGGACCAGACCAACCCTCTGGCCGAGATCACGCACAAGCGCCGTATGTCGGCCCTTGGCCCCGGCGGTCTGAGCCGCGAGCGCGCAGGCTTCGAGGTGCGAGACGTGCACTACACGCATTACGGCCGTCTCTGCCCGATCGAGACCCCTGAAGGTCCTAACATCGGTCTGATCTCCAGCCTCTGCGTATACGCCAAGATCAACAACCTCGGTTTTATCGAGACTCCCTACCGCAAGGTGGAGAACGGCGTGGTGGACCTGAACAACGACGACGTCGTGTACATGACCGCCGAGATAGAGGAGGGCAAGACCATCGCACAGGGCAACGCCCCCGTGAACGACGACGGTTCATTTATCAACAACCGTGTCAAGGCCCGTCTGGAGGCCGACTTCCCGATTGTGGCTCCCAACGAGCTTGATCTGATGGATGTGTCGCCTCTGCAGATTGCATCAATCGCCGCATCGCTGATTCCGTTCCTGGAGCACGACGACGCAAACCGCGCGCTGATGGGATCGAACATGATGCGCCAGGCCGTGCCGCTGCTGCGCAGCGAGGCTCCTATAGTGGGAACCGGCATCGAGGGCCAGCTGATACGCGACTCGCGTACGCAGATTACGGCCGAAGGCAAGGGTGTGATAGAGTATGTGGATGCCGAGCGTATCCGCATCAAGTACGACCGCACCGAGGACGAGGAGTTCGTGGAATTCGAGCCCGCGACCAAGGAATACAAGCTGCCTAAGTTCCGCCGCACCAACCAGGGTACCACCATCGACCTGCGTCCCATCTGCAACAAGGGACAGCGTGTGGAGGAAGGCGACATCCTGACCGAGGGTTACTCCACGGAGAAGGGCGAGCTGGCGCTGGGCCGCAACCTGAAGGTGGCGTTCATGCCCTGGAAGGGTTACAACTATGAGGATGCCATCGTGCTGAACGAGCGTATGGTCCGCGAGGACATACTGACTTCGGTGCATGTGGACGAATATAGCATAGACGTGCGCGAGACGAAGCGCGGCATGGAGGAACTGACCTCGGACATCCCGAACGTGAGCGAGGACGCCACCAAGGATCTGGACGAGCGCGGTATAATCCGTGTAGGAGCGTATGTGGTGCCTGGCGACATCATGATCGGTAAGATCACGCCTAAGGGCGAGAGCGACCCAACGCCTGAGGAGAAGCTGCTGCGCGCCATCTTCGGCGACAAGGCCGGCGACGTGAAGGATGCCTCGCTGAAGGCCACTCCGTCGCTGAAGGGCGTGGTGATCGGCACCTCGCTGTTCAGCAAGGCCACCAAGAAGAAGGGCAACAAGAACAGCGTCAACGCCCAGCTGCCCATGCTGGTGGAGGAATACGAGGAGAAGCAGACCGAGCTGAAGGACCTGATGATCTCCAAGCTGAAGGCGCTGCTGAAGGGCCAGAAGTCAATGGGTATCCAGGACTACATCGGCGTGGACATCGTGCCCAAGGGCTCGACATTCGACAACATCGACTTCAACTCGCTGGATTACGAGACAATCCACCTGAGCGACTGGACCGAGGACGAGCGCATCAACGGTATGATAAGCAAACTTATCACCAACTATCTGCGCAAGTCGAAGAAGATAGACGCCGAGCTGCACCGCCGCAAGTTCGACATCACCATCGGTGACGAGCTTCCCGCCGGCATCATGCAGATGGCCAAGGTGTACATCGCCAAGAAGCGTAAGATCGGCGTTGGTGACAAGATGGCAGGACGTCACGGTAACAAGGGTATCGTCAGCCGCGTGGTGCGTCAGGAGGACATGCCGTTCCTGGCCGACGGAACTCCCGTGGACATCGTGCTGAACCCGCTGGGTGTGCCTTCGCGTATGAACCTGGGTCAGATATTCGAGACCGTGCTCGGATGGGCCGGGCGCGAACTTGGCGAGAAATTTGCTACTCCTATCTTCGACGGAGCAAGTCTGGACGACCTGAACGAATGGACCGACAAGGCCGGTCTGCCCCGCTACGGCAAGACATACCTGTACGACGGCGGCACTGGCGACCGTTTCGACCAGCCGGCCACTGTGGGCGTGATCTACATGCTGAAGCTGGGCCACATGGTCGAGGACAAGATGCACGCACGTTCCATCGGTCCGTACTCGCTGATCACGCAGCAGCCTCTGGGCGGTAAGGCCCAGTTCGGTGGCCAGCGTTTCGGAGAGATGGAGGTATGGGCGCTCGAGGCATTCGGCGCCGCCCACATCCTGCAGGAGATCCTTACCATTAAGTCGGACGACGTGGTAGGCCGCAGCAAGGCTTACGAGGCTATCGTCAAAGGTGACGCGATGCCGGAACCCGGCATTCCCGAATCGCTCAACGTGCTGCTGCACGAGCTGTCGGGTCTGGGACTCAGCATCACTCTCGACTAATCATCAAAGGACACTACAACTATGGCATACAAAAGAGATAATAAGATAAAGAGCAATTTCTCGAAGATCACGATCGGCCTGGCGTCTCCGGAGGAGATCAAGGAGAAGTCGAGCGGCGAGGTACTGAAGCCCGAGACCATCAACTACCGTACCTACAAGCCGGAGCGCGACGGTCTGTTCTGCGAGAAGATCTTCGGTCCGGTCAAGGACTACGAGTGCCACTGCGGCAAGTACAAGCGTATCCGCTACAAGGGAATCGTGTGCGACCGATGCGGCGTGGAGGTGACGGAGAAGAAGGTGCGCCGCGAGCGCATGGGCCACATAGAGCTGGTGGTGCCAGTGGCTCACATCTGGTATTTCCGTTCGCTGCCCAACAAGATAGGATATCTGCTGGGTCTGCCCTCGAAGAAGCTGGAGGACGTGATCTATTATGAGCGTTACATCGTGATCAATCCCGCCGGCGTGGAGATCGAGACCGAACCGGGCAAGAAGGTGGCGCTGGAGCGCAACGACCTGCTGACCGAGGAGGAGTACAACCGCATCATGGAGTCGCTGCCCGAGGGCAACAGCAGTCTGCCCGACGACGATGAGAACAAGTTCGTGGCCAAGATGGGCGCAGACGCCATCTACGACCTGCTGCAGCGTCTGGACCTGCGTGCGTTGGCCGCCGAGCTTCGCGACAAGGCCAATAAGGACGGCTCGCAGCAACGCAAGACCGAGGCCTTGAAGCGTCTGCAGGTGGTGAACTCATTCCTGAACTCCATGGGCAAGAACCGCCCGGAGTGGATGATTCTGAAGGCCGTGCCGGTGATTCCGCCGGAACTGCGTCCCTTAGTGCCGCTGGACGGCGGCCGCTTCGCCACTTCCGACCTCAACGACCTGTACCGCCGCGTCATCATACGTAACAACCGTCTGAAGCGACTCATCGAGATACAGGCTCCGGAGGTGATCCTGCGCAACGAGAAGCGTCTGCTGCAGGAGGCGGTGGACTCGCTGCTGGACAACAGCCGCAAGTCGTCGGCCGTCAAGAGCGACGTGAACCGTCCGCTCAAGTCGTTGTCCGACTCGCTGAAGGGTAAGCAGGGACGTTTCCGTCAGAACCTGCTGGGTAAGCGTGTGGACTATTCGGCACGTTCCGTGATCGTGGTCGGCCCCGAGCTGAAGATGCACGAGTGCGGTATTCCCAAGCTGATGGCCGCCGAGCTGTACAAACCGTTCATCATCCGCAAGCTCATAGAGCGCGGCATCGTCAAGACCGTTAAGTCGGCCAAGAAGATAGTTGACCGCAAGGAGCCTGTGGTATGGGATATTCTGGAGCATGTAATGAAGGGCCATCCGGTGCTTCTGAACCGTGCCCCGACACTTCACCGTCTGGGTATCCAGGCGTTCCAGCCGCGCATGATCGAGGGTAAGGCCATCCAGCTGCACCCGCTGGCATGTACCGCGTTCAACGCCGACTTCGACGGCGACCAGATGGCCGTGCACCTGCCTCTGAGCAACGAGGCCGTGCTTGAGGCCCAGCTGCTGATGCTCGGCGCCCACAACATCCTGAATCCTGCCAACGGCGCGCCTATCACCGTGCCTTCGCAGGACATGGTGCTCGGTCTGTACTACATCACCAAGATCCGTAAGGGCGACAAGGGAGAAGGCTCCGTATTCTACGGTCCTGAGGAGGCCCGCATCGCCTACAACGAAGGCCAGGTGACTCTGCACGCTCCCGTCAAGGTGAAGGTGGAGGACCTGGACGAGAACGGCAACCTGGTGGAAGTGCTGAAGGATACATCCGTAGGCCGCGTGCTTTTCAACGAGTTCGTGCCTAAGGAGATAGGATACGTCAACGAAATCATATCCAAGAAGTCGCTGCGCAAGATCATCGGTACGGTGATCAAGGCCTGCGGTGTGACGCGTTCGGCCCAGTTCCTTGACGACATCAAGAACCTTGGTTACCGCATGGCGTTCCGCGGAGGTCTGAGCTTCAACCTCGGCGACGTCATCATCCCGAAGGAGAAGGAGCAGTATGTGGCCGAGGGTCACGCCCAGGTGGAGGAGATCATGAACAACTACGCCATGGGTTTCATCACCGGTAACGACCGTTACAACCAGGTGATCGACGTGTGGACACAGGTGAACGACCGTCTGGCCTCCACGCTTATGAAGCAGATGGAGGAGGACCAGCAGGGATTCAACTCCGTATACATGATGCTGGATTCCGGAGCCCGTGGTTCGAAGGACCAGATCCGTCAGCTGTCGGGTATGCGTGGTCTGATGGCCAAGCCTCAGAAGGCCGGTGCCGAAGGAGGCCAGATCATCGAGAACCCTATTCTTGCGAACTTCAAGGAGGGTCTGTCGGTGCTGGAGTACTTCATCTCCACGCACGGTGCCCGTAAGGGTCTTGCCGATACGGCCTTGAAGACCGCCGACGCCGGATATCTGACCCGTCGTCTTGTGGACGTGGCCCACGATGTGATCATCAACGAGGAGGACTGCGGCACGCTGCGCGGTCTGGTATGCACCGAGATAAAGAACAACGAGGAGGTAGTGGCATCGCTGAGCGAGCGCATCCTGGGCCGTGTGTCGGTTCACGATGTGATCGACCCCTACACCGGCGAGGTAATCGTAAAGAGCGGCGAGGAGATCACCGAGGCCAAGGCCGAGCGCATCGAGAAGTCGCCCATCGAGTCGGTGGAGATCCGTTCGGTGCTGACCTGCGAGTCGAAGAAGGGTGTGTGCGCCAAGTGCTATGGCCGCAACCTGTCCAACCACCGTATGGTGCAGAAGGGCGAGGCTGTCGGCGTCATCGCCGCACAGTCCATCGGCGAGCCGGGTACACAGCTGACACTGCGTACATTCCACGTCGGTGGTGTCGCAGGTAACGTTGCCGCCGTCAAGGATATCACCACACGCCACGACGGTCGTCTGGAGATAGACGAGCTCCGTACCATCAAGGATGGCGACGGCGTAGACATCGTTGTGGGCCGTATGGGCGAGCTCCGCATCATCGAGCCCAAGAGCGGAATGGTTCTGCTGAACGCCAACATCCCCTACGGTTCGCGCCTGTACTGCAAGCCCGGCCAGGAAGTGAAGGCCGGCACCATGCTCTGCGAATGGGACCCCTTCAACGCCGTTATCGTTGCAGAGGAGGGTGGTCGCGTTCACTTCGAGAACGTCGAGGAAGGCGTTACCTTCCGCGTCGAGAGCGACGAGTCGACCAACCTGCACGAGAAGATCATCATCGAGTCCAAGGACCGTACACGTATCCCGTCCGCCGGCCTCTATAACGAGGAAGGCGAGCTGATCCGCACATATTCGCTGCCTGTGGGCGCCCACCTGCTGATCAACGAGGGCGAGGAACTGAAGCCCGGTCAGGTATTCGTGAAGATACCGCGCGCATCCAACAGCGCCGGCGATATCACGGGCGGTCTGCCCCGTGTCACCGAGCTGTTCGAGGCACGTAACCCGTCCAACCCCGCAGTCGTATCGGAAATCGACGGTTCCGTAACGTTCGGCAAGATCAAGCGCGGTAACCGCGAGATCACCGTAACGTCTAAGCTGGGTGACAAGAAGTCGTACTTAGTGCCCCTGTCGAAGCAGATTCTGGTACAGGAGAACGATTACGTCCGCGCCGGTACGCCTCTGTCGGACGGCGCCATCACTCCGACCGACATCCTGAACATCATGGGCCCGACGGCCGTGCAGGAATACATCGTCAACGAGGTGCAGGACGTGTACCGTATGCAGGGTGTGAAGATCAACGACAAGCACTTCGAGGTGATAGTGCGCCAGATGATGCGCAAGGTACGCATCATCGATGCCGGCGACACCAGCTTCCTGGAGGAGCAGATCGTGGACAAGCGCGACTTCATGGACGAGAACGACTCGATCTGGAACAAGAAGGTGATAGTGGATGCCGGCGACAGCACCAACTATCTGGCCGGTCAGATCATCACGCAGCGCAAGCTGAGAGACGAGAACTCGTCGCTGAAGCGCCGTGACATGAAGACGATGGTGGTGCGCGACGCGCGTCCCGCAACTTCGGAGCAGATCCTGCAGGGTATCACCCGCGCGGCTCTGCAGACCGGAAGCTTCATGTCGGCCGCATCGTTCCAGGAGACCACCAAGGTGCTGAACGAGGCTGCGATCAACGCCAAGACCGACACCCTGGAGGGTATGAAGGAGAACGTGATCTGCGGTCACCTGATTCCCGCCGGTACGGGTCTGCCCGAGTATCAGAAGCTCGTGGTGGCCAACAAGGAGGAACTCGAGGCCCTGCAGCTCACCGACGATCCCAACGAATACCTGGAGATCGACGCCGAAGCCCAGCTTCAGCCCCAGAACTGAAATTACTGACATTGCATAGAAAAAGAGAGAGTCGGACCCTGCAGGCCCGGCTCTCTCTTTTTGCATACAATGATGTCTGTTGCAGATGAACGGACTTCTTAGATCACAAAATTCTAATATAAAAGCAAATTTTGGCTTGCAAGTTTTTGCTTTGGGAATTTTATTGTACCTTTGTGAATCGATAAGTAAACACCACAGACCCGGATTGCCATGAATAAATATCTGATAACTTCCGATGATGTTAAGAAATTACTTCTTCAAGGAGAGAGCCTAACTCTTGAAATGAAAAAGTGTAAGAAAAACACATTGCCTGACAATTTATGGGAATCCTATTCTGCGTTTGCCAATACACGTGGTGGAGTGATTCTTCTTGGTGTGGAGGAAGACAAAACGAAGCCAGTATCAGAAAGATTCGAAGTGGTAGGTGTAAAGGATGCCAATAAACTTATCACCGACCTGTTCAATATACTGAATAATACTCAGAAGGTCAATCGTTGCGTGTTGTACGATAGTGATGTCCAGTTGGTTGAAATGGATGGCAAGGATGTTATCTATATCCGTGTGCCTGAGGCATATTACCGGCAGAAACCTATTTATATCAACAACGATCTGCAGAACGGCACTTATAAGAGGCTGCATGAAGGTGACCGGCATGTAAGTCCCGAAGAACTTGCTATGCTGATTCGTGACAGCTCGGACAATGTAGACTCCCAGATTATAGAGGGATACGGTATGGACGATGTCGATCCGGAAACGTTGCGTAAATACCGTCAGACTTTCTCCAATCGAAATCCCGGACATCCGTACGAAGATTTATCCGACAAGGATTTTATGATTCAGATGGGAGGATATGCCATCAATCGTCGAGAGGGATTCGAGGGGATTACAATGGCTGGACTTCTGATGTTCGGCAAGAGTCTGCCCATTCATGAGAATTTTCCGAATTTCAGGGTCGATTATCTTGACTTGATTGGAATTGAACCGGGAGACAGTAAGAAATGGAACGACCGTCTTACCAAGGATGGCCGTTGGGTTGATAATATCTATAATTTCCTGCTACTGGCGCTCAACAGATTGTTGCTGACACTTCCGTCCGAAGGGCGTCTGCAGGGAGTGGTCCGAATTGACGGTGGCGAATTATATGAAGGCGTGAGAGAGGGTTTTATTAACACACTTACATATTGCGATTATTTGTTAGGTGGTGTTTTGCGCATAGACAGGCGCACCGACAGAATCGTCATGCGCAATCCCGGCACATTGCGAATCTCGCCTGAACGCATATATGAAGGTGATTACACGCAGGCTCGCAACAGTACGATTCAGTCCATGCTGCGCATGGTAGGTTTCGGCGACAATATCGGCTCCGGTTTCAGTAAGATAATTAAGGCATGGAAGTCCCTGAGTTACCCACAACCGACCATCCACGAGGAGCCTGACGTCAACGAAGTCTGGCTCACATTGCCGTTGCCCGAGGAGGTTAATATTGTAAATGACGGTGTAAATGACGGTGTAAATGACGGTGTAAATGACGGTGTAAATGTAAATGAGACTGTAAATGACCATGACCCTGTAAATAATAGAGAAAAGAATCTTTCTAAAGTACAACAACAAGTATTGAATAATATTAGAGAAAATCCGAGTATCACATCAATGCAGTTGTGTAACAAACTGCATATTTCAGAAGCATCTGTTACAAGAGCAACCCGGCAACTTAAAAAACTTGGTCTTATCTCCCGTAAAGGTTCTGATAAGACTGGTTGTTGGGTAGTAAATATGAATATCGGGATGGATGTGTAAG
>ENA-UERG01002115-UERG01002115.1-human-gut-metagenome-genome-assembly--contig:-NODE-2115-length-14829-cov-6.029894_pt1 | contig 14829 bp, 5 predicted proteins | sample MGYA00242954_ERZ507954 | MGnify/ENA primary metagenome ERZ507954 (study PRJEB26167, sample SAMN06115478) | human gut metagenome | host: Homo sapiens | place: China:Sichuan | collected 2015-01-21... | reverse complement strand
GTATATTCAATTTCCTATAAAAAAAGAGTGCATTATCCATAAAAATTTTATATAATAGAGATAACAAAACAACGTGAACAACTAAATAACAACGCAAGGAGGGGTACTTATGAAATATAAGGTCTTACTAACCGGAAAGAACAATGCTGCAATTGATGAATTTTTCACAAAAATGTATAACAGCTTTGAGTGTCAGACAACGTCCAAGCGCTATGAAGATATGATAAGCCATCTGCACGCTTTCAATCCAGATGCTTTTGTCTACTGCTTACAGGACGAACCGGTCGATGACATTACAAAGATTATATCTATGAAAAGCAGGGATGCCGTACAGCTTCCGCTGATTATCATCGGAGATGCTGCCGACTGTGACAAATTTACAAAAGCCGCTGTTAAGGTTGCGGATTTGATACTGCAGCGCCCTTTAACCGCCGCAGTGATTGAACAGCGCATAAATGTCTTTTTAAAACAGCAAAAGCGGATGTACGAACCGATTGCTGAAGAATTAAAAAAAGCAGACCTTGCCTTTAACGAAACATTTCCGCCAAAAACAGATGTGCCGGACGTGACGGGTATGCCGGATATGCGTGATATTGCAAATATACCGGGAATGACTTCCGGCAAGAAGCATATTCTGGTTATTGACGATGATGTCCGTATGTTAAAAGTCATTAAGCTTCATCTGCATGAAAAATACGATGTAGCAACTGCCATCAGCGGAAAAATTGCTTTAAAATTCTTAGAAACCAAGCACACCGATTTAATTTTACTCGACTATGCCATGCCGGATGAAAACGGTCTTGTCGTACTTGAAAAGCTGCGTGCCAATCCGTCGACCAAAAATATTCCTGTCATCTTTTTAACCGGCATTACCGACCGCAAAAAGATACAGGAGGCACTCGTGATGAAACCGCAGGGTTACCTTTTAAAACCAATTAACAGAAAACGCCTGCTTGCTGCCATCCAAAATATACTTGAAGCGTAGTCGCAGCTATAAGAATATAATTACCTGCGGAAGGAATATGCCTATGGAAAACGAATTACATTTAACGGATTTAATCGATGTAGAAATGCTGCAAAAAATTCAGGATGCTTTTTCTGACATGACCGGCATTGCTTCCGTCACAACCGATGCTGACGGAGTTGCCGTAACAAAAGGCTCTCATTTTTCAGACTTCTGCATGAAATATACACGTTCTTCACCACTGGGCTGCCAGCGGTGTGAATTATGCGATAAAAACGGGGCGGAGCTGGCACTTCAAAAAGGGGCTTCTTCAACCTATTTCTGTCACGCAGGACTCGTGGATTTTGCCGCGCCGATTATTGCGGACGGCAGAATGGTGGGCTGTTTTATCGGCGGTCAGGTGCTGACCGAGCCGCCGGATATTTCAAAAATCATGCAGGTCGCCGATGAACTGGGGGTTGACCCTGCCAGCTACATTCAGGCGGTTATGAAAGTCAATATCGTGGAAAAAAGCCAGATTGACAAAGCAGCAAGCTTTTTATATACCATTGCAAACGGTCTTTCCAATATTGCCTACCACAAATACCAGCTGTTTCAGGCAAATATTGAGATTGAAAAGGCGAACCGCATGAAATCAGATTTTCTCGCCAATATGAGCCATGAAATCCGTACCCCGATGAATGCTGTAATCGGCATGGCAGAAATGGCGCTGCGTGAAGACCTGCCGCCTGCCGCAAGGGATTATATTACTCAGATTAAAGCCTCCGGAAAGACACTTTTAACCATCATCAATGATATACTGGATTTCTCAAAAATTGAATCCGGCAAGATGAATATTATTCCGGTGGAATATGAACCGATGTCTACAATCCACGATGTTGCAAATATTATTACCACACGGATTGGCAGCAAAAATGTTGAACTGATTTTAGATATTGCACCGGATATCCCTTACAAACTGTTTGGTGACAGTATCCGTTTTAAACAGATTTTGTTAAATCTTGCCAATAATGCCGTAAAATTCACCAAACACGGACGCGTGCTTTTAAAAATTTATGCGGACCCTGTAGAAAACGGTGAAACTGTTTTGCACGCTTCTATTGAAGATACCGGCATCGGCATTAAAAAAGAACAGATTGGAAGACTTTTCCGCTCCTTTGAACAGTTAGACAGCAAACGTAACCGCAATATCGAAGGCACGGGACTGGGGCTTGCCATTTCCAAGCTGCTGCTGACGTTGATGCACGGCACTATTTCCGTTGAAAGCGAATACGGTATTGGCAGTACCTTTTCTTTTACACTGCCGCAAAAGGTTCTGGATGACCGTCCAAGCGGTGTATTTAACAATGATCCGCCGGTTCATGCTGCACTTTTTATTAAAAACAGCCTTGTACAGGAACAGCTGCAAAAGGATCTGGACCGGCTGCATATTGCTTATGACAATTGTACCGTGACCGGGACTGAGCCGGGCAATACACCTGATTATCTTTTTATCGATTATGCGGTATTTTCCTCTGCCATGCAGGATTATATTCAGGCACACCCTGAACTGACCGCTGTATTGATTACAGACTTTTATACTTCGGTCAGCTGCAATTTAAAGAATCTGCACATTGTAAAAAAGCCGCTGTACTCTTTAAATCTGATTTCGATTTTAAAAAATGAAGATCTGCATTTTGATGAAGAAGATGATGCCGACCACTTTGAATTTACGGCACCGGATGCACAGATTTTAATTGTCGATGACAATGCTATTAACCTGACCGTTACGGAAGGACTTTTGAAGCCGCTTGGTATGCAGATTGACACGTGTCTTAGCGGAAAAGAAACCATTGAAAAAATTTCGTCACAGATGTATGACATTATTTTTATGGATCATATGATGCCGGAACTGGACGGTGTGGAAACAACGCACATTATCCGGCGTTTTCATCCTGAATATGACGATGTTCCGATTATCGCCCTGACTGCTAATGCCATTGACGGTACAAAAGAAATGTTTTTAAAGGAAGGCATGAACGATTTTGTACCAAAGCCGATTGAACTGCAGTTTTTAACTGCAAAAATCAAGCACTGGCTTCCTGCGGAAAAGATTGACCGACAGCACGGTATGTCTGCAAGCAGAAATACCACAGGCACTGACAACACTGTAACTGCCACGAATGCCGCTGCGGACAATACGCAAGCACTTCCGGCAATTGAGGGACTTGATACAAAAGCTGCCATACAGCTTCTTGGCAGCCCGCAGTTATATATGACCGTTCTAAAAGATTACTACCGTGTCATTAAACAGAAGGCAGAACTGATTAAGAAATATGAGCAGCAGGAAGACTGGCACGCCTATACCATTGAAACCCACGCATTAAAAAGCGCTTCCAGACAGATTGGTGCGACTGACCTTGCCGAATCCGCTGCCCGTCTGGAACTTGCCGGTTCCAGACAAGATGCGGCACTCATTCATGAACAGACTGATTCACTGCTTCATGATTATTTACAATACCAGTCTGTTTTACAGCCATATTTTCAAAAGGGAGAAAAAACCTCCGCACAGCAAACGATTACTGCACCGGTTCTGGAGAAGCTTTTTTATGCCATGTATGATGCAATTGATAATCTGGACAGCGATACCATGGAATCTACGCTGGAGGAAATGACACACTTTATCTATCCTGACAACCAGCAGGAATTTTTAAATCAGCTAAAGACGGCTGTTTCCGATATTGACGTGGAACAATGCACAAAAATCCTTGATGCATGGAAATCTGTTGTTTAATATCATATTTTATCAACTACAATACCCCGCAGCGTATTACATTTCTGTTTATACCCTGCGGGGTATTTCTTAAAACGTGTAGCCTTTTTTGTCCATGCTGATAATAAACCTGATTTCACGCTGCTTTGCAATCTTATTTTTCTTCTTTTGATATACTTTGCGCCAGTTTTTCTACGGTTTCCTGTGGCAATTCAGCTAATTCTGCGACAGATTTTATGTCATTCCCCATACTAAGAAGTTTTGTGGCAATCTGAATTTTAGTATATTCTTCGCCTTCGCGGCGTCCTTCCATGCGTCCTTCGCGGCGTCCACGGTTTAAGATATCTTTTGCTTCATAGTTTAATACTTTTCCACCCATTGTCCGGCTCACCCCTTTCGCAACATTTTTATATTTAACAGCAAGATGTTCTATGACTTTACGTGACATATCAAGAATAGCAGCTTTGGCATATCTGTTCAAGTCACCCATCTGGCAGGCGATTTCAAGCCGTTCCCTGATTGAAGCATATTCTGCTTCCAGCTGCTTTAACTTTTTCTTGTTTTCTTCCAATTCTTTAAAATCTTTCTCATATGCAAAAATATGAAACGGTATCAGAAAAAACAGTTTCTTTTCAAACAGTTCATGAATCGTATAACGTTTTACCTTTAATACCGGCACGGTATAGGATACCCTTCCGCCCGGAGTTAAGACTTTAACCGTCATTTCTTCAGGCGTATTTTTAGTATGTCTAAGCGACACGATTGCTGAATCCGGGAATTGTACTGTTAAAGTATTTGATGTAAGCGCCCTGTTTTCTAATGCAAGCTGTGTATCATACTCAAACATTCGCACAATCATGGTACCGTCCTCGGTACTCTGACATTCAATGTGATATCGTTTGCGCTGTGCTGTATTACAGCCGGCAGAACCGCCGTAAAGCTGATTTTTTAGTACCTGTGGTATTGATGTTTCTTCACTACTGATAATTTCAAAGCTGGAATCTGTAATCCGTTCCTGCTCACTGCCGTCCGGCATTTTAATAAAATGCTCATTTTGCAGCAAGCAGATGGTTTCTTTTCCGGTGTACTTTGTATGAAAAATTTCATTGACGACCGGAATCATTAACTCCGTACAGTCGGTTAAAAGTGTACGGAATACATCATCGTAAGGTGTATTATCCATGCATTGGTTCCTTTCTTTTATTATACTGGACTTATGGGATTGTCGACAAGCATTTTGATGAATTTTCTAAAATTTTCAAGTTTTTTGAATTTTAAACCGGTTATTAATGAGCTCTGAATGAATACATAATTGCATTTCAGAATCCGCAGTAAATTCCAAAAAACGTGATAGAAAATACAGACGAAATCTAAAAAACTTAGATTTCAACAGTTAATCAGATTTTAAACACATATTAATTGATATAAAACTGTGCTTAAACTGTGATTTAGAATATATTCTATTGGTACAATAACATATTATTGCACATTTGGCAATAGCAATGGAAAATACAATAAAATCAGTGGTTTTTACTAAAATACAGCCAAAAATCAGTTGTCGTCTCTTGTCGAATATAGTACTCTAGAACTATATAAGGCTAATTTCCATACAAAAGAAGAATGATACTAAGGAAGGGAAAAAAACAAAAAAGGAGAGAGAAAAATGGACAGAATTCAACGCAAAAAACCGGAATTCCGGCGGATTGCAGCGATGATTATGGCGGTAGCCATGATTATTTCCGTGATACCGTTTCCGGAAGGGCTGTTTCATGTAACAGCGGCGGCAGCAGTAAAGATGTCGGCAACGTGGACATACACGGATACGATGTATGACAGCAGCAATAATGAGGTTTCAGAGTTAAGTGGAAGTATAGGTATACTGGTTAATACAAATAATGATGTATTAAATGTAGATGCTTCCAGTGGGAAAATGTCAAATCGTAAAAAGCTTGGATATGGAAGTGATTTCCAAATTAATAATGGAACCGTACTTACATTCCCAATTATAAAAGGTGCAAAGAGATGTACAATTACAATTCAAGCATTCAATGAATTGACCACAGAGAATATAACAGCAGCGGGACTTGACAATGTGACGATTACGCCGCTGAGTAACAATGGATGGAAGAAATATGAAATTTCAGGTAATGTAGAAAAGAATACGGAGGAAATTAAGCTCACTGTAGGATTAGATACATATTTTCAAGAAATGACAGTAGATTCTTCAACCAGTCTTGCAGTGACTTCTGCCAGCTTTGCAGACGGCGGGGATACCACGGCAGAATGGACAAACAGCAACGGAAGTGTACAGGCATCCAATTCGACAAGTTCTATTCAGAGTACAACAGGAACTTATACGAATACAGACGGTGATGTTTTATATGTAGATGCATCTGCCGGTAAATTTGCACCGTCCGGCAATTATATTCAGATAAACAGCTCAACAAAGCTTACAGTGCCTGCCACCGGCGATAAAGCAGTTTTAACGGCTGTTGTATACAAAGGCGGCACGGGAACGGATATTTCAGAAGTGCTTGATGGGTCACATTTAAACCTCACAGGCACAGGACTTTTAAAGGCAGAATGTGTTTCCAATGTAACGGCACCGGAGGATTCCAGCAGCAGAAAAGTGGAAATTATCTGCTACTTAGACGGTCAGGAGGGCGAACTGACATTAGAGGTATTAACGAATACTTATTTTAAGTCCCTTGCTATTGCCTGTGAAACACTCGACAAGACAACGATTAAAGGAAGTATTACATCTTCTGCAGAAATCCCTGATGGAACAGCCATTGTTGCAACCAATCAGACAACAGGACTTTCCTACACGGGTGTAATTACAAACGGAACGTATGAGATCGCCGTTCCGGCAGAAGATGAAGAAATGACTTATGAACTGTCAGTCAGTGATGCAGAATATCAGATTGCATCCGGTGTGACAACACATGTTATCAGTAAAGACAAGAGTGCAGACATTACAGCGAATTTAAAGCTGGTGAAATTAAGTACCTGTGTTGTAACAGGCAGTATCAGCGGATTTGCTGATGATTATGATATCAGCAGCCTGGATGTTTTGTTTAAGGCAGCTGGGGAAACAGAGTATGTGCCGGAAGTTACAGTAGATACAAAGAACAAGACCTATACGGCAAAGCTCGAAAAGGATATGCCGTACAGTGTAGCATTACAGGGTGTCAATGACTATGAACTGACTGCACCGGCAGAAAATGTTACCTATTCAGAAGACAGTACACTGAATATGACGGCAGCATTAAAGCCTACGTATCAGGTATCGCTTACGCTGCCGAATACACCGGATTTAAGCGGTAAAAATATCACGTATACCTATGTAAATCAGGATGACGGATATACTTATATATTTAGTAATAAGGAAGCAATCTCATTAAGAGACGGTACGTATCTGTTACAGCTTTCAGGAGATTTTCTTGCACAGCCGTATTGCGTAAAGAGTGGTTTATATGTAACGGTTGCAGGGAAAAAAGCTGCACAGACACTTACATTTGAAGAAGTGACAAGCTGGTCCTTTGTATACAGTGATGATGGAAATTACTATCAGCAGAGTATCAATGGAACAACCGGTTATTATAATGGACTTTATGTTGATGCAGCAACAGGTAAGCTTGTACCAAACGGTCCTACACCGAATTCAGCACAGTTTACGACAGGCGCAAAGATTTCCGTGCCGGTCAGCGGAAAATGTACGATTTCAGTTGAAGCATATCAGCCAAAGTTTGCGCTGTATACAATCGGAGGAACTGCGGCAGATACGACAACGGCGGTTTCTACCTATACCTATGATTCAGAAGAAGCCGGAACGGTGGAAATCGTGTCAACAGGAACGGCATATCTTTCAAAAATATCCGTTGTCTATGCAGCAAAGGACGTAGAATATGTTGAACAGCCGGAAATGCCAAAGACATATGATTACGGTACACCGGATGCGCTGATTGTACAGCCGACAGGTCAAAGACTGGTCGTTACACAGACAGGTGGTACTTTGACCGGAAAAGAAAGTATCAGTGACAGTGTCAGCTACTTTGGATTTAATGAAACAGCGGATATAAATAAGCTCACGGCAGATGTGACGATTTTAGAGTGCGGCACAAGCAGTTCTAACGGTGTGTTCTTTGGCGCATTTAACGGAAACGGCATTGCAACGGCAGGTATCCGCAAAGGTACGGAATTAAAGATGATTTATTCCAAATCTTCATCAGAAATGGTGGGTGCGGCAGGTACACTGACAGGAAATGTGACTTTAGGAACACGTGTCAGATTTGAACTTGTAAAGACAGATGAAGGTCTGGTCATCAGCATTACACCAAAAGACGATAAAGAGCAGCAGATCGTTTATAAATATAGTTCAACAATGCTGCTTCAGACAGACCGTGAAAATACAGCCGTGTCCTATGGTTTTGTATTTGCAGGGGTCAAGGCTGTGATTCAGAATATGAAATATACAGCAGAAGACGGAACGTGTCTGTATGACCAGAACGCATGTTATTATGCGCAGGGTACGGCACCGGTAGTTGAAAGTGTAACAGCACAGCAGGCAGAAACAAGAGATTACATTACCGTAAGCTGGACGAATTCAGTAGAAGCAGACGGTGACGGTATGTATGTGCTTCAGGTATCAGATGACGGCGGTCAGACATGGAAAAATGTGGACACGGCTATTACAGATACAACATACCGGTATGAGCTGAAAAATGCCGGGGATTATAATTTCAGAGTCTGCGGAAAACTCGGTGTAAGCGGAGAGTACAATGACTTTGTTCAGACCGATGCGATTACGGTGATAGCACCGTTAAGTACACCGGCTGTCAGCATTTCCTCAACGGCAGACAAAGTAAAGCTTGCCTGGGATAAGGTATATGATGCAACAGCGTATGACGTATACCGTTATTCTTATGATGAAACAGAGGAAAATGCTAAGAAAATTGCAACGACAACAGAATGTGCTTACGAGGATACGGACATAACTGAAGAAATGCCGTATTACTATTATATTGTTGCCAATTCTTACATTGGAACCACATTAGATAACTACAGCAATCCGTCAGAAACGGTATGGGCAGTGCCGAGTGCCGGACATAAGGGAGATTATGTATACGAGGATGATGCGGTAGGATTTACGATTACAAAGAGGTCTTATGACACTGTATTTGATGGTAAGATTACCCTTGAAGGTGTCGTTGAAAAGATGGCAGATGTTTCACTGGTGATTAACGGAGAAACAGTAGACACACAGAGTGTGAAAGCCAAAGAAACCTTTGCATTTGACGATAAGGAGATTGCACAGGGCAGAAATGATGTGGAATTACGGTTCACGGATAAAGATGGCAATATCACAAGAGAAACCTTTAATTTTGTGTATCTGACGAATTATCAGAAAGTGGTTGATGCTGCTTATGATGGAACAGACGGCGAAGAGGTAAATGGAATTGCAACCTACAAGACCGTACAGGCAGCAGTCAATTCTGTAGCAGCGTCCAATACACGGCGCGTTGTGATTTTTGTTAAAGAAGGCGATTACGAAGAACATCTTTCAGTGACATCACCGTATATTACACTCATTGGTGAAGACAGTGAAAAGACAAGAATTTATTATGATACCAAAGAATGGGTCGGCGGTGACATGAGCCAGCGCTGTGCAGTCAGCATCGGAAAGGCGGCAACCGGATTTTCAGCAGAAAACCTGACCATTGAAAATACATACAAATACCTTGGTGACGGTTCGCTTTCCAATGAATCCTGCGATGCATTAAGAAATGATGCAGAAAATACTTTGTATGTTAATGTAAGAATTTTAGGATATCAGGATACACTTTGTGCTAATGCAGGAACACAGTATTATTACAAGTGTTATATTGCAGGAAATGTAGACTTTATTTACGGAAATGAGCCAAGGGCATTCTTTAATGACTGTAAGCTTGTATTCCGTTATAGCGCAGCTAAAAATTCCGGCTATGTATGTGCTCCAAAGACAGGAGCTGATGCGACATACGGACTGACATTTTACAAGTGCCGTGTGCTTTCGGAAACGGGCTGTTCAGGCAGCAGATATTACCTTGCAAGACCGTGGGGAGCAGATGCCTATATTACATGGATTGACTGTTACATGGGTAAAATTCTCCGTGCCAATACTGCAAATCCGTATTCGGATATGAGCGGAAATCCGGCAGCAGGCGCAAGATTCTTTGAATTTGGAAGCTTTGGACCGGGTTATGCAATTAATGTTAACAGAAGACAGATTTCATCCGCAAAGGCGGAAGAAATGACAACCACCGGTTATTTAGGCTGGGATCCATATACAATCGTAGCGATGATTGGCGGAAGATATGTGGGAACCGTAAATACCGGTATTGAGAACAAATTTGTTGAGAAAGAATACGTATCCGATACCTATTCCGGCATGGAAGGTGATGATACCGGACTGGATAAATATGTACTCGAAGGATACGCACAGAGCGGAAAGACAACCGGCGGCGGATTATTAATGGAATCCTCTAAGGATTATTACACCGCAGGTTCAGCCGAAGAATTTTTACAGGCTATCCAGAGTATAAAAGCAAGCGGCAGACCGTCCGTGCTCGAACTGACAAGTGATATTGCACTGGGAACGAACGAGGTTGAGGGCTTTGAGAATTACAAAGCATTTATTACGGCACATAAGCTTGCACCGCTGACACACCCGACACTGATACAGACAGGTGTATCCATGTTAAAGTTACAGGATATGAGTAACTTGACGATTTACTCAAAGAACGGTGCAAAGATTACACATACCTGCATTGATATTACAGGTTCAAGCAACATCATTATCAGAAACATCGAATTTGATGAAATCTGGGAGTGGGATGATGCAACCGAAGGCGCATATGACCGTAATGACTGGGACTACATGACAATTGAAAAGGGAAGTTCCAATATCTGGATTGACCATTGTACGTTCTATAAAGCATATGACGGTGTGATTGATGTTAAGACACCGGTAGATAGCAGCAACGTAACCATTTCATGGTGTGAATTTTTACCGGCGAGTGAAGACAGCGTATTTTTTGATACGATGATGAATGCCATGAAGGAAAATCCGGACAACTATCCGTATTATAAGCATTTACTGGATGCGGGCATGACAGATCAGCAGATTTATAACTATGCATATGGACAGAAAAAGACACATCTGCTCGGACAGTCCGATACAGATACGTCAGCTAAAAACATTACCGTAACACTGGCAAACAATTACTACAAGGATTCAATGGACAGAATGCCAAGACTGCGTTTTGGTACGGCACACGTTTATAACTGTATTATGGATGCACAGGATTTAAGAAATATGCGTCTGGATATCCAGAATACAGTCGGTTCGGCATTTTCACAGAAGATTGTAAGCAACGGCGCTTCTTCGAACTGCGGTGCGCACATGCTTCTTGAAAACTGCTATATGTCCGGCATGACTAACGCATTAATCAGTGGTAACGGTGACAGTGAGGCCGGCTATATTAATGCATTTAACACGATGTATCTGCTGGACGGCAAAGAACAAGAATTAAAGATAACTTTGAACACGCATAAAGAAGGCGAAACGGCATTAGTTCAGGACAGAGGAGAATTTATAGAAAGTCTTCCATACAGCGGCTACACCCTGTACGCAGCATCAGACCTTGAAACACAGGTACAGCCTTACACAGGTGCCGGAAAGCTGACGATGACAACACTGCAGTGGGAAAAGACAGCTTACAATGATGTACATAAAGAACACACAGAGCATACATGGAATGACGGAGCAATCGAAAAAGAAGCAACCTGTACCGAAGCGGGCGTAAAAGTTTACACTTGTACAGTCTGCGGAGACACAAAGAAAGAAGAAATTCCGGCAACAGGACATGTATGGGATGAAGGTAAGGTTACAACAGAAGCAACGACAGAAGCCGAAGGTGTAAAGACTTATACCTGTACAATCTGTGGGGATACAAAGACCGAAGCGATTCCGAAACTTGATGATAATGATAACAAAGGTGATACCGATGACGACAACAACGGTAAAACTGATGTAAGCATTGATGTTGTTGCAGGTGAAAATACACCGGCAGTTGCAGTTGAGGGAACAACCGATGACATTGTAAAGAAGGTTCTGACACAGGAAGAACAAAAGTCTGCGGTCAATGGTGCAAAGACAGCGATATCCCTTCATATAACAGATATTACTGCAACCGTTTCAGATACTGAGAAGGAACTGATAGCAAAGAAGTTATCAGATGGACAGAGTGCCGGAATGTATCTTGATATTGTATTAAAAGCGGCAGTTGGAGAAAGTACCCGTGTTGTTACAGATACAAATGAGGCGCTGACAATGAAGATTACAGTTCCTGAGAGTCTTCGCAATACGGATACATCAAAGAAGAGAACGTATGATATTGTAAGAGTTCATGGAAAGGATGCAGTTGTTTTATCTTCTGAATTCAATCAGGATGATATGACCATTACATTTACAACCGGTCAGTTCTCAACTTACGCAGTTGTGTATAAAGATACGGCTGTGACACCGGAACAGCCGACAATACCGGAACAGCCGACAACACCGGAACAGCCGACAATACCGGAGCAGCCGACGACACCGGAGCAGCCGACAACACCGGAGCAGCCGACAACACCGGAACAGCCGACAACACCGGAACAGCCGACGACACCGGAGCAGCCGACAACATCGGCACAGCCGACGACACCGGAGCAGCCGACAACATCGGAACAGCCGACAACATCGGCACAGCCGGAAAATCCGACAATCCAGAATACGGAGAGTACGGAAAAAACAACAGCGGCAGACAATGCAGCAGAGGAAACACAGGTTCAGACAGGTGATTCTGTTTCATCTGGCAAGGTGGCCGGCATCGTGATTATTCTGATTGCCAGCATGGCAGTGATTGGTTTTGTACTTTTTAAAAAGAAAAAAAACGATACAGAAGAATAGTTGCAGATATCATAGGCGGGGAATTTTGACCGCAACATCTGATTGCATAAATAATTAAAAAAATGAAAAAAAGCGGGCGCTAAATGAGAGTTAGGCGCCCGCTTTGTCTTGTAAAAAATATAAATTTATGATATCTTTAATAAAAAGGATTGGATAAAAAATAAAAGCTGTATACAGGAATAAATTTATATGCAGAAGTTATTGGAGTAACGGATTGGAGTTATTATGATACGTGTGGATGTAAAAGATTTAAAAGGTGATGAAATACTGGCAGTCCCTGTGATGTCAGCATCTGATACGGTTCTTGTACAGTCCGATACAGAGTTAAAGGAAGAATATATTCAAAAGCTGACGGACCAGCGGATCGGCTATGTATATGTAAAAGAACAGACCGGCAGCGGACAGATTGTAAAAGAACGGAAAGAAGAAAAAGAGCCGCAGCAAAAGAAAATATACAGGCTGGATGAAACGACAGACCGTTCAAGGGAAATTGTCGCGGGGATTCTTGACAGACATATTTATAAACATAATTCGGATTTAAAAAAGATTGGAGAGGCGGCAGAAAATATTATTGATTCTGTACTTTCAGACCATGATGTCCTGACCAATGTGACGGAAATCCGCAATGTCAGTACAGATATGTATACACACTGTATTAATGTGTGTTCATTATCAACCATTCTGGCATTGAAGCTGAAGATGACAGAGCGTCAGGTACATAATGTGGCGCTTGGGGCGATTCTGCATGATATTGGTTTAAAGTATATCCGCGTACCGTATGAGAATATTAGTATTGAAGATATGAATTACAGGGATTTACTGGAATATAAAAAGCATACCATCTATGGATACAGCTCCGTAGAAAAAGAAGAATGGCTGTCCGATACGGCAAAAGAGATTATTCTTCTTCACCATGAAAACGTAAAGGGAACAGGCTTTCCGTTCCAGCAGAGAAATGGCAAGTTAAAGGCAGAAGTGCGCTTAGTATCCGTTTGTGATGATTTTGACAGCCTGGTGAGTGGAATCGGTAACCGAAAGATGAAGATTTATGAAGCCATCGAGTATATCAAGGTGCATACGGGCATGGAATATGATGCGACCATTGCGAATAAGCTGCTTGAATCGGTAGCAGTGTATCCGGTTGGCATGAATGTCATGACGAATGAAGGAGAAATCGGTGTGGTTGTACGCCAGAACCGGGAGGTTACAGACCGTCCGGTAATCCGTATGCTGCGATATGCAGATGGAACAGATTATAAAGAAGAAGTGGAAAAAGATTTGTTAAAGTATCTGACGGTATTTATTGTCGATACATTATAAGCAGAGGAGTTTATTCAAAAATAATATATGAATTTATATATGAGAGCGCTTGGATTTTCAAGGATGGATTCCAAAGCTGAGGCAGAATTTATACAAGAGGGGATAAAAGAGTGCATTGATGAGGGGCTGGTGCTGAAAAATCAAAAATTAAACAGGGGTTCAATGGTGGTAGCAGCAGGCGAATCCATGGGCGTTTATATTTATGGAAGATATGAGGAAAACCGGTTTGTCTATGAATATCATTTTCCATTTTTAATGGGAAGCGTGGGAACGCAGAATGATGAGATTACGATAGAGCGGCATCTGGATAAGGAGTCGTTTGCAGCAGTCTGTGATGAGGCAAAGACAGGGGTTACGCTGATTTTTTATTTACAGAATATTATGGATTATCTGGATTATCTGGTTAAAGCAGCAGGGAATCAGAAGCTTCCGGAACTGCTGGACACAAGAGGTGCTTCCGTAAAAAATCCGGTTCCGGGTAAACGGGCAGTCATGACGGCATTATCCATTGGCGGGATGATACTGCTTCCAATCCGCAAAAAGCAGGAAAAGGATAAAGAAGCGGAGGAAAGCAGAAGACGGCGTATTGCGGCAGCTAAAAGGGGTGATGAACAGGCAATGGAGAGCCTGACCCTTGAAGATATTGATACTTATACGGAAATCTCACACCGTATTATCCATGAAGATGTGTTTTCCATCGTAGATTCAACATTTATGCCGTGCGGTGTCGAATGTGACCAGTATTCTGTGATGGGGGAAATTCTGGAGTTGTCGGAGGTAAGAAATACTTATACAGATGAG